>SAMEA104315422__coassemble_67_pt1 | contig 177477 bp, 171 predicted proteins | sample SAMEA104315422__metabat2_low_PE_041 | metagenome-assembled genome bin SAMEA104315422 (sample SAMEA104315422) | gut metagenome | biome: Monkey gut; feature: monkey-associated habitat; material: faeces | place: China | collected 2013
TAGCATCCGCTAGGCTTAGCTAGGAGCGAGAGCGGGTTTTCGTGGGTACTATCTCAGCTGTGGATATTTAGATAGAATCGGTAAATAACGATGATTCGGCAACAGCCGGAGGGGCATGACACTTTTGCGTTGGGAGACTCTTGCTTTTGCGTAGCAAAAGTGGCCCGGTGGCTCTTTCTATCAATACGGCCTCTGTGAAATAGCTCAGCGACAAGCGGTATTGCTGCGTCAGGACAAACTATCAGATAGGGTCATTAAGTCGAACAGAGCAAAAGTCGTTATGACCGTAGGCTGTATTTAGAGAATCTTTGACATATCGTATTATATTTACATCCTTAGGGAGATAGGAAACTCGGCAAATCAGAATTTATGTGGGAGATTTTATGAAGGGGAAATTTTTCAGGCATAATTAAACATAAATAATGGGGCGGTTTTGGGTATATTGTGGTTGACTAAATGGTAATATTAGATTAAAATGAAAAAATGACAAAATTTATTTAAAGAGTTTTGTAAAAAAAAGAGGATTTTTGACTTTTTGCTAGAATATAAGTCAATATGATAATCTATTTGTGCCTTTTTAGGGAAAGGTGGGAGGCTTTGCCATGTCGGAGCATGGAATCATAACTCGCGAATTTGCCGAGGAAGTGCGTTCAGCTGCAGATATTGTCAAGGTTATTTCCCGCTATGTAGCGCTGAAACGCAGGGGAGACAGATATTGGGGCTGTTGTCCGTTTCACAATGAAAAGACACCATCCTTTTCCGTAAAGCCGGATGATGGTTTCTTCTATTGCTTTGGCTGTCATGCCGGTGGCAATGTTTTCAAATTTGTTTCCTTATATGATAATATTCCTTATTATGAGGCTGTGGCTAGAATTGCCGAGGAACTGAACATTCCATTGCCTCAGAAAAAAATGTCCCAAGCTCAGATAGCCAGGGAGAAGCATATTGAAGATTTACGTCGTGTTAATCAGCTAGCAGGAAGTTTCTTTCATAATTGTCTTACCATGACCAGGTACGGTCAAAAGGGACTGGCATATTTTCACCAGCGGGGGATTAATGAGGAGACAATCAAGGAATTTCAGCTAGGTTTTGCTCCAGATGCCTGGGACAAGCTATCTACTGCCTTTGTACAGAGGGATATTAGTCCAGAGCTGCTGGAGGAGTGTGATTTGTCCAGGCGCCGTCCTGATGGCAGTCTGTATGACAGATTTCACAATCGAGTAATGATTCCTATTCGGGATGAGCGAGGCAGGATTGTAGGCTTTGGGGGCAGAATCATAGAGGCTGCCCAGGAAAGGCAGGCCAAGTATCTCAATTCTAAGGAAACCATACTTTTTAACAAAAGGCAGCTGCTTTTCGGCCTGGACAAGGCACATCGTCAGATAGAAAAATCTGGCTTTGCCTTGGTGGTTGAGGGCTATATGGATGTTATATCGGTGTATGCTGCAGGCATCCACAATGTGGTGGCTTCTCTGGGTACAGCCTTTACTCAGGAACAGTGTAAAAAGCTGTTGCGGTATGCTCCACAGATTTATTTTTGTTATGATAGCGATGCGGCTGGACAGCAGGCCATCTTTCGGGCTATTCAAGTAGCTCGGGAGCAGGAAAACGCCATTATCAAGGTGGTGCAGATGCCTGATGGCAAAGATCCCGATGAATATATAAGAAAGCATGGGGCAGAGGCCTTCATGACAGTCATCAAGGGAGCTGTGCCTATGGTGGAGTTCCAGTTGCAATACATTGTAAAGGATATGGATTTGAACAGTTTGGAGGGCAGATTGCAGGCCATGTCCAAAATTATCCCAGTACTTCTAGGGCTTAGAAATATGGCTCAGCGCAATGCCTATGTGGCTAGAGCTGCCCAGCTTCTGGGAGTGGCAGAAAACGAGCTGAGGGACGAATTGAATCGCCGTGGCCGCCATCAAGGTGGTTATCAGCCGGGAGCTGAAAGGCAGGCTATACGGGCGGTGCGCCGTCAGAATGAGGATGCCAATCGCAGAGCAGGCAGGGTGATTATTCGCGCTATTTGGCAGGAGCCAGCAGTGCTGGAGCATTTTGTATCTCAGGTGCCTATAGATGCAGTACCAGATAGCATTCAGGCTGGTATTCTGCGTCAAATGGCGATTTTTATCAAGCAAGGTACAACTATATCTGATGTAATGCAATTTGCCAGTCTAGGTGATGAGTCAGTAGAGGAAATATCCCGAGCAATGGTAGAGGATACCGGAGGTCAGGATATGATGGATCTATATCAGGATTGCACCAGATTCCTGCGCAAACATTATCTCAGAACTCAGTTTGAAATACACCGGCTGCGAGCTGAGCAGCTTAGCCGGGAGGGAAGCTCAGAATTCCTGGAGGAATTGGAGCTTAGTAAGAAAATAAAAAACGAAATGGATGAATTATAAAGTGATAACCAGTTTAGAATTTTGTATGCTGGAGGAAGGGAGAATGCTCAATGGCTGATATCAAGGAAAAGAAGAGAAGCTCTAAATCCAGTGGCGCACCTAAAAAGACAGCTGTCAAAAAGCAGGCTGTTGCCAAGGAGGCAGGCAATGAGGTAAAGCAGAGCCGTATGGTTATTGCCGACCTATTGGAAAAAGGAAAGCGCAACGGTGGCGTTCTAACCTATGGCGAGGTTGTTGAGGCCCTGCAGAAGCAGGATATTTCTCCAGACGAAATAGAGGCTCTGTTTGAGAATTTTGGTAAGAATGGTGTAGATATTTCTGATGATGCAGATTTGACTCCAGAAGATCTGGAAAAGGATGAGGAGCTGCAGGATGTAGAAGCAGATGTAGACCTTAGCGTTCCAGAGGGCATCAATATTGATGATCCAGTTAGAATGTATCTGAAGGAAATCGGTCGTGTGCCTTTGCTGACTGCCGAGGAAGAAATCCATCTGGCTACCAGCATGGAGGCTGGTGTGCGGGCAGAACGCCGGATTAAGGCAGATAAATATATCAAGGCTTATCAGAGAAATCCAGACAAGATTCTGACTGTAGGCAAGCTAAGCAAAAAGCTGGGTGTAGATAACAGCGTTGTAGCTGCTACCATGCTGCGGAATGATGCCATTGTCAAAGCATTGAAAGAGCAGCATGGCATTACAGACAATCCAGAGGATTATGACAGCAAGGCTCATCGTCAGTATAATGCTGATTTGGAGGAGCTGGAAATTCCTTTGGTAACTGTTACCGAGGAGGAAATGAAGCAGCTGAAGCTGGATATTGAGGATGGTTCTGAGGCTCAGAAGCGTCTGGCTGAGGCCAATCTCCGTCTGGTAGTAAGTATTGCCAAGAGATATGTAGGCCGTGGTATGCTGTTCTTGGATTTGATTCAGGAGGGCAATCTGGGTCTGATTAAGGCTGTAGAGAAGTTTGACTACACCAAGGGCTATAAGTTTAGTACCTATGCCACCTGGTGGATTCGTCAGGCTATTACCCGTGCCATTGCGGATCAGGCTCGTACCATTAGAATTCCAGTTCATATGGTAGAGACAATTAACAAGCTGATTCGCGTTTCCAGACAGTTGCTGCAGCAGCTGGGCAGGGAACCAACCCCAGAGGAAATCGCCAAGGATATGGAGATTACTGTGGATAGGGTAAGGGAAATCATGAAGATTGCTCAGGAGCCTGTATCTCTGGAGACTCCTATTGGTGAGGAGGAGGATTCTCATTTGGGAGACTTTATTGAGGATCATGATGCACCAGCACCAGCAGAGGCAGCTTCTTATATGCTGCTGAAGGAGCAGCTGACAGATGTGCTTTCTACTCTTACCGAAAGAGAGAAGAAGGTACTGGAATTGCGTTTTGGTATCAAGGATGGTAGAGCTAGAACTCTGGAGGAGGTTGGCCAGAGCTTTGGGGTAACCAGAGAGCGTATCCGTCAGATTGAGGCCAAGGCCCTGCGTAAGTTGCGCCATCCAAGCAGAAGTAAAAAGCTGAAGGATTTTCTTGACTAATAAATATATGAGGGCTGTCGTGAGATACGGCAGCCCTTTTGTTTAAATAAGGAGGATGTAGATGATTCTTGACGATAGATTGGAAGCGGTGGCTGGATTTGTGCCTGCTGGCTGCAAGGTGGCGGACATTGGTACAGATCATGGCTATCTGGCTATGGAGCTGTACAAAAGGGATAAGAGGAGAACTGTTATTGCAGCGGATAAAAATGCTGGTCCATGTCAGGCAGCCAGTCATACTCTGGCTGAGGCTGGCTTAACTGATTGTATTCAGGTACGGCAGGGAGATGGACTAAAGGCACTGGCTGTGGGAGAAGCTGATACTGTATGTATTGCTGGCATGGGAGGCAAGCTGATTAGCGATATTCTATCAGCAGAGCCAGAGGTGTTGGCTGGTTTAAGTTGTCTTGTGTTGCAGCCTCAGAATGCCTACAGCCTGCTGAGAAGATGGCTCTATGAGCATAATTGGCATATTGTTGATGAGGCTTTGGCTCAGGTGGATGGCAGAGTATATCAGATTATCAAGGCAGAGAGAGGTCAGACAGAAATTCCTTCGGAATTAGCTTTGAAGTTGGGGCCTGTGCTTTTGGATAAAAGACCAGAACTATTTGCCAAGCATGTGGAGAACAATCTAATTTCCTGTCACAAGGTATTAACAGGTCTGCAGAAAAGTGCAGAACCTGATAGAGAAAGAATTCAGCAGGTGGAGGCGGAAATCGCAGAGCTGGAGGGATTGCTATGATGAAATGTCAGACTGTAATGGATATGTTGGAGAGATTGGCTCCTAAGAAAATGGCTGAGGATTGGGATAATCCCGGTCTTTTGGCGGGTTCTCCTCAACAGGAGGTACACAAGGTGATGACCTGCCTGGATGTAAGTATTCCTGTGGTGGAGGCAGCCATTAAGGAATCAGTGGATATGATTGTGGCACATCACCCTATGATTTTCAAAGGAGTACGGCATCTGAGAACGGATTTGTATGACGGCAAAATGTTTCAGATGCTTTTGAGTCATAATATAGCTGTCTATGCGGCTCACACTAATCTGGATATTGCTGAGGGTGGTGTAAATGATGTACTGGCCCAGGCTGTAGGCTTGGAAAAAATAGAATCCTTTGTGATAACAGATGCAGAAAAGGGATTTTCCTTGGGGAGAATTGGCTACTTGCCTCAGGCAAAATCATTGGATGAATTTGTTATGGATGTAAAAAAAGGCTTGCATATTAAACATGTGCGAATTGTACGAGGGTCAAATAAGCCAGTGCGGAAAGTGGCTCTTTGCAGCGGTGCAGGTGCTGAGTTTGTGTCCAAGGCAGCCTTCAAGGGGGCAGATGTTTATCTTACTGGAGATGTAAAATACCATGAGGCTCAGGGAGCTGTGCAGCAGGGAATTAACCTTATAGATGCAGGGCATTTTGGCACAGAATTTCCTGTGGTACAGGTATTGGCAGATTATTTAACCGCAGAAGCGGCCAAAATGAAGAAGGACTTAGAGGTTATCACGGATAATATTTCTCAGGATTTCTTTGAATTTTGTTAAATGTTAAGGAAATTTGTATGATAAATTTCATTTATTGAGTACGATGTTTGACACTAATAGTTGATTATGATATAATACTATTCGTTATGAGTGTGAAAGACAATCGCTGATACACTGGCTTGCCAGCTGTATTTGAGGAAAGTCCGGGCTCCACAGGGCAGTGTGCTGGATAACGTCCAGCGAGGGTAACCTTAGGGAAAGTGTCATAGAAAAGGAAACCGCCTAAGCAGGTTCGCCTGCCGGCAAGGATGGAAAGGCGTGGTAAGAGCACACCAGCAGCCAGGTGACTGGTTGGCTTGACAAACCCCACATGGAGCAAGACCAAATAGGGAAGGATACGAGGCGGCCCGCTGACCTTCCGGGTGTGTCGCTAGAGCTGTCAGGCAACTGGCAGTCCAGATAAATGATTGTCACCGCGGAAGCGGTACAGAACTCGGCTTATTGACCACTCATAATTTTTCTGTAAAAAATTCGGCAAAAAGCAGGATTTTTTTCCTATATGTCGAATAATATTTTTAAATGGGTTTTATGTTACATAAAAAGCCTAATCCAGCCCAGGAGCGGGGGAACCAAATTATTAATTCTAGTGGACTCAATTTGAAAGTAGATTGAGAACATAAAGGTTATTGGGGTGAATTTAAACGCGGCGGCTTCGGCAAGACCGTAGAAAAGGGTATATCTCAACCCTAACCCGACAGCTAACCTCGTAGGCGAAAAGAGAGAGGAGTGTCTTTTTGGGTAGTTTTAAGCGTGTTTTGGTGCTATCCATGATTCTTGTGTCCTGTTTTGCTACGGTTGCTTTTGCATCAGCTTTCCGTATTGGTGATCAGGGCAGTGAGGTAGCGGAAATTCAGGGACAGTTGGCAAGTCTTGGCTACGATGTAGCAGCAGACGGGGATTTTGGTCCTGCTACAGCAGAGGCTATCAAGTCTTTCCAGAGTTCCAGAGGTTTGGATGCAGATGGTTTGGTAGGTCCTACCACCTATACCGCCCTGATGGGGCGTTCCATGCCAGAGGTAAGCCGTGGTTCTAACTATATCTCCAGAAGAGTTATAGCTAATTCCATGAACTATATCGGTGTACCTTATGTATTCGGCGGAACATCTCCTAGTGGGTTTGACTGCTCCGGCTATGTCCGCTATGTATTTGCCAATGCTGGTATCTATCTGCCACGTACAGCAGATGCTCAGTATGAGGTAGGTACACCAATCTCTAGAGCAGAGCTGGTGCCAGGTGACCTGGTATTTTTCTCTACCTATGAGTATGGTCCATCCCATGTAGGTATCTATCTTGGTGATGGTAATTTCATTAATGCTTCCTCCAGCAGAGGTGTAGCAATAGATTCTCTGTATAGTGGTTATTGGGGATCCTGCTATATCGGTGCACGTAGGGTGCTGTAATGTCACAATTTAAAAGGGGCTTTTCAGCCCCTTATTTTTTTGCCTTATTTTCAGGAAAAGCTTTTAGTCAAAATCTTGTCCCCTGCCTGTAGGCATGGTAGTGTCAATTAGTTGGTAAATAGGTCATCCCAAAAGGTATAGGCAATCATAATGATGCATAGTAAAAATAAAACCAGGTCACCCATGTTTTTCTGTCTCCAATCCTGTATAATAGAAAATGCTATAACATAGAAGATAATAGATATTATAATTCAAGGAGGGATATTATGCAAATTTGTCAAATAGACTGTTATCATGATGCTGTAAAGCTTATGGAAGAAATCGGCGTTACCACTAGAGGTATTCAGCTGATGGCTCCTAAGGCTCTATTTATGCCTATCAGGTTGAAACAGGTGGATAGCAGGGCAGCCAATATATTAAAACAGACTATGCTCAGTCAAGGGGCTGAGGCAGCTGTTTCCAGAGGCACCGTGAATCTGTCTGATACCCATACCGATGTGCTTATTCTGGCTAATGCAGCTCAATTACAAAGAGCTGTTCCTAGATTGAAAGAACAGCCCTGGGGACTAAAGGCCATAGCTTGCGAATTGGAGGCATTGCTGAAAAAGCAAAGTGACTTTGCGTATAGATTGTGATATTATAGATAAGTGGTATGGAGTTTAGGATTTCAATGCAGAATAGCAGGGGAGATCCGTTTATGAAATTTATTGCATTGACAAAACGAGAGGTGTTATTATGGCAAAAATCAGATTAGTAAATATGATGTTTTATGGCTTTCACGGAACCTATGAATACGAGCGTGAGCTGGGACAGAAGTTTTATTTTGATGTAGAAGCTGTTACTAAGGATGACAGTGTGGTGGAGGATGATGAAACCAATGATGGCGTACACTCCACATCTATTTATGCTGTGGTTAAGGAAAATGTGGAAAATAAGCGTTTTCATCACATGAGAGCCTTGGCTGGTCATATTGCAGATGTTATTCTGGCAGATTTTACTTCCTTGGCAGAGGTTACTGTTAAGGCTAGAAAGGCCAATGCTACTCTTACTGGCCCTATAGATTATATTGAAGTTGAAGTTACTCGGAAAGCAAAATAATATATTATATATAAATAAAGCTATTAATGGTTTTGCTGTTAATGGCTTTATTTTTTATGTTGATATTGCCTTTTAATCTAAAACATTGTAAGATAGCATAAGGGATATGACAGGTTAAATCTTTAATGCTTAGGGTTAAGGGGTGAATATATGGACAGATTTTATCTTGGTGTGCTGCAGGGGTGTTCACAACTGGGAGGAGCAATTATACGGCGTTTGGTCAGCCATTTTGGCAGTGGCAGGCAGGTTTGGCAGGTGCAGGCAGGGGAGTTGGCTGAAACAGGTTTGCTAAGGCCGGCTGTGTTGGAGGAATTTCTTTTGGCTCGTAAGCAAAGGCCGGATTGGCCCTTGGAGTTGGAGGAGATATGTCATAAAAAGCATATTCATTTAATTATTAGAGAGAATGAAGCATATCCAGAGTTATTGAAGGAAATAGCAAATCCGCCAGAGGTGCTTTTTTATAAGGGAAGTCTGCAAAATCATTTGCCTAGAATTGCTATGGTTGGAGCACGGCGGGTTAGTGCCTATGGCCGAAGTGTGGCTCAGCAGCTGTCAGCTTCCTTAGCTCAGGCAGGCTTCTCTGTGGTTAGTGGTGCGGCTATGGGGGTGGATGCCTGCTGTCATGAAGGAGCCTTGCAGAAAGGCACTACAGAGGCGGTGCTGGGGTGTGGTGTGGATGTGGCTTATCCAGCCAGCAACAGACATTTGCTAGACCAGATTGAGGAAAGGGGAGCCATTATTTCTGAATATCTTCCTGGAGCTCAGCCTATAGCTGGTAATTTTCCTGCCCGTAATAGGATTATCAGTGGTATGTCTCTAGGGACAGTGGTGGTAGAGGCTGCGCAACGCAGTGGTTCTTTGATTACAGCGGAAATGGCTCTTAGTGAGGGGCGGGATGTTTTTGCTGTGCCAGGCAGTGTATTTTCCCCTGTTAGCAAGGGGTGTCATCGGTTGATTCAGCAGGGAGCGAAGCTAATAGTTGACAGTCATGATATTATTGAGGAGTACCCACAATTTGCAAAAAAACATACAAATACTAAAAATAATGATGAAAAAAATAAAACTCATGCTATAATAACGGAGACAGAAAAAAGAATTTTGCAAATTCTGTCTGTAGAAGAACCTTTGTCAGTAGATGAAGTAATTTACCGTCTGCATGGCACCAAGGTGGCCAATGCGGCGTTTATATTGTTACAACTGGAGCTAAAGGGATTGGCGCGATCGGATGACCTTCGCCGATACGTGCGGACTGTGAAGGAGGGCGTTTTGTGAGTGAAATAAAATCAACTGAGACAAAAACAGCGACTAAAAAAACAACTGTGAAAAAGACTACAGCCAAAAAAACTACTACTAAGAAAACTGCTGCCAAGAAAAAGGCATCTGCTATTGGTACTTTGGTTCTGGTAGAGTCTCCTACCAAGGCCAAGACCATAGAAAGATATTTGGGCAAGGGTTTTACGGTTAGAGCCTCTATGGGCCATTTGCGGGATTTGCCTAAGAGTCAATTTGGTATTGATGTAGAAAATAACTTTGCTCCCAAATATATTAATATTCGGGGCAAGGGTGATTTGATAAAATCCTTGAAGAAGGAAGCCACCAAGGCGGATAAGGTTTATCTGGCCAGCGATCCCGACCGTGAGGGAGAGGCTATTGCCTGGCATTTGTCCCATCTATTTGATATTGAGGAGGGTGCCCCTTGTCGTATTGTATTTAATGAGATTACCAAGCCAGCGATTCAGGCTGCTATTAAGACTCCCCATCCCATTAATATAGATATGGTGGATGCTCAGCAGGCTCGCCGGATGCTGGATAGAATCGTAGGCTACAAGCTAAGTCCTTTGCTGTGGCGCAAGGTTCGCAAGGGCCTTAGTGCTGGCCGGGTGCAGTCTGTAACGGTACGGTTGATTTGCGATAGAGAGAAGCAGATTCAGGATTTTGTATCCCAGGAATATTGGACTGTGGATATGAAGATGAAAAAGGGCAAAAGCAATCAGTTTAATGCAGAGCTAACAGTTTTGGCTGAGGATTTTGCCAATAGCTGCAGTAAAAGTGTAGATGCCGCAGGTAAAGAGCTGCCACCTATTAAAGGCTATAAGCTTGGCCTTTATAATGAAGGGGATGCTAATAGAGCTTCTGAAGCGGTATCGGAGGGAATCTGGTCAGTGGCAGAGGTGAAGAAAAGACAGCGCAGCCGTAAGGCAGCAGCTCCTTTTACTACCTCCAGCTTGCAGCAGGATGCAGCAAGAAAGTTGGGGTTTACTTCCCGGAAAACCATGATGGTGGCTCAGCAGCTCTATGAAGGTATTGAATTGGGCCGTAAGGGAATGTCTGGTTTGATTACCTATATGCGAACTGATTCTACCCGTATTTCGGAAATGGCTCAGGCAGAGGCCAAGGCGTATATTGTAGAAAACTATGGTCAGGAGTATTATCCAGCCCAGGCTAATGTTTATGCTGCTGGCAAGAAGGCTCAGGATGCCCATGAGGCAATTAGGCCTACCAGTGTAGTTAATGCTCCAGCCACTATTGAGAAATATCTTAACAAGGATCAGTTCCGCCTGTATCAGCTTATTTGGCAGCGGTTTGTGGCCAGCCAGATGGTACCGGCTGTTTTTGATACCTTGTCTGTAAAGCTGAACAACGGTGGTTATGTGGCAGCAGCTAGAGGCTCCCAGTTGAAATTTGCAGGCTTCCAAAAAGTATATACCTTGGCGGAAAATGAAAGTGACAAGGATGTAAACTTGCCAGAGCTGGCAGAGGGTGACGAGCTTCGTTTAATGAAGGTAGTACCTAAGCAGCATTTTACAGAGCCGCCTCCAAGATACAATGATGCTTCTTTGGTTAAGCTGCTGGAGGAAAAGGGCATTGGTCGTCCAAGTACCTACGCTCCAATTATTGAAACTATTTTGGGCCGTGGCTATGTGGCCAGGGTGAGCAAGGCTTTTCAGCCTACTGAGCTGGGCTTTGTGGTAGTGGAGCTGTTGGAGGAATACTTCAAGGATATTGTGGACGAGAAGTTTACCGCTACTATGGAAAGCAAGCTGGATAGTATTGCTGGGGGACAGTTGGATAAGGACAAGCTGTTGGCGGATTTCTATGGTCCCTTTGCTGAAGAATTGGACAAGGCGGAGGAGGCTATTGGCCATGTAGAGCTGCCAGTGGAGGTTTCTGATGTGCAGTGTGAGCTTTGCGGCCGCATGATGGTGGTGAAGCAGGGGCGATTTGGCAAATTCCTGGCCTGCCCTGGTTTCCCAGAGTGTAGAAATACCAAGCCTCTTTTGAAGGATACCGGCGTTAAATGTCCTAAATGCGATGGAACCATTGTGGAGCGTAAATCTCGCCGAGGGAGAAATTTCTTTGGCTGTAAGAATTATCCTGAGTGCGATTTTGTTACCTGGGATGTACCCCAAAAGGAACCATGTCCAAAATGTGGTGGTTTGCAGCTGAAGCATTTTTATCGTAATGGCAGGGCCTTGCTGTATTGCAATAACGATAACTGCGAAACTAGAATTAACCATCCAATTAATAAGGAATTGGCCAAGCAGCGGGAGAAGGCTGCCAAGGCCAAGGAGAAAGAGAGTGCAGAAAAATCTGATGAATAAAATTATAGTTGTAGGGGCAGGATTGGCTGGCAGTGAAGCAGCTTGGCAGGCAGCCCAGCGAGGGATTACTGTGGATCTGTACGAAATGCGGCCTGTTAAGAATACTCCTGCTCACAAGACGGATCTATTTGGGGAACTGGTTTGTAGCAACTCCCTGCGGGGAGCTGGCTTGGAAAATGCTGTAGGTGTCCTTAAGGAGGAAATGCGCCGTCTTGGCTCAGTAGTAATGGAGGCAGCGGATGCCACCAAGGTTCCTGCAGGTGGTGCTTTGGCAGTAGATCGTTTAGGCTTTAGTCAGTATATTACTGATAAGGTTAGCAATCATCCTCTCATAAATGTGATTCATCAGGAGGTAGAGGCTATTCCTTATGAGGAGAATGCTGTAACTATTGTAGCCAGCGGCCCTTTAACGGCTGGTGCCTTGGCTGAGGATATTGGCAAGCTTATGGGACAGCAGTATTTGTATTTTTACGATGCAGCAGCTCCTATTGTTACTTTGGAGTCTGTGGATATGTCTACGGCTTGGAAGGCTTCCCGCTATGATAAGGGAGAGGCAGCCTATATTAATTGCCCTATGGACAAGGAGCAGTATCAGCATTTCTGGCAGGAGCTGGTTAATGCGGAAAAGGCAGAAACCCACAGCTTTGAAAAGGAAATTTTCTTTGAGGGCTGTATGCCTGTGGAGGAAATGGCCTCTCGAGGGGAGGATACCCTGCTTTTTGGTCCCTTGAAGCCAGTGGGCCTGGTGAATCCTCATACTGGCAAGCTGGCCCATGCTGTGGTTCAGCTGCGACAGGATAATGCAGAGGGAACCTTGTATAACATTGTGGGCTTTCAGACACATTTGAAATGGCCTGAACAGAAACGGGTATTTGGGTTAATTCCTGGCCTGGAAAAGGCGGAATTTGTTCGCTACGGCGTTATGCACAGAAATACCTTTATTAATTCTCCTGAAATCATGAAGCCAACTATGGAATTTGCCGGGCGGGAGAATTTGCTTTTTGCTGGTCAGATGACTGGGGTGGAGGGCTATGTAGAGTCAGCCTCCTCTGGCCTGGTGGCTGGTATCAATGCTGCTAGATTGTGTCAGGGCTTGGAGCCGGTAGTTTTCCCTGCAGAAACTGCCCACGGTTCCCTGTGTCACTATATAACTACAGCTCCAGCTAGACATTTTCAGCCTATGAATGTAAACTTTGGCATTATGTCTCCTATCAAGGAGAAAATCAGAGACAAAAAGCTGAAAAAGCAGCGGATTGCCGAGAGAGCGCTGGTAATGCTGGAGGAGTTTAAGAATAAATACGAGCTTTAATAGGAGTTTTATTATGGAAAATCAGTTTCATGCTACCACGATTGTGGCTGTAAGAAAAAATGGCAAGGTGGCTATTGCTGGTGATGGCCAGGTTACCTTTGGCCAGAGCACTATTATGAAGGCAACAGCTAGAAAAATCAGAAAGCTGCATCATGGCAAGATTTTGGCCGGCTTTGCCGGATCTGTGGCAGATGCCTTTTCCTTGTTTGAGAAATTTGAGGCTAAACTGGAGGCCTACAATGGCAATTTGCAGCGGGCTTCAGTAGAGATGGCCAAGGATTGGCGCACAGATAGAGTGCTGCGGAAGCTGGAGGCTTTGCTGCTGGTGGCAGATGAAGAAAATATTCTCATGCTGTCTGGTAACGGCGAGGTTATTGAGCCTGATGGCGGTGTATGTGCTATTGGCTCTGGTGGTTTCTATGCTTTGTCTGCAGCTCGTGCTTTGGCAGAGCATACAGATATGGAGGCTAAAGATATTTGCGTGGAGGCTATGAAGATAGCCGCAGATATTTGTGTATTTACCAATCATAATATTCGTGTTGAAGAATTGGAATAATTTCCAAGAGGAGGAATAGTAGTGAACGAACAGACACCAAAGCAGATTGTGGAGGCCCTGGACAAATACATTGTAGGTCAGAAGGAAGCCAAGAGAGCCGTGGCAATTGCTCTTCGTAACAGATGGCGCAGCCGTCAGCTGGATAATATCAGCATGCAGGATGATATTGTACCTAAAAATATTCTTATGATTGGCTCTACTGGTGTAGGTAAAACCGAAATTGCCCGCCGTTTGGCCAAGCTGGTGGATGCACCTTTTATCAAGGTAGAGGCTACCAAATTTACTGAGGTAGGCTATGTAGGCAGAGATGTAGAGTCTATCATTCGTGACTTGGCAGAGACAGCTGTCCGCATGGTGCGTCAGACCAGAATTAAATCCGTACAGGAAAAGGCCTTGGAAATGGCCCAGGAGCGTATTCTGGATGTGCTGGTGCCAGAGCCAAAGAAATCTGCTAACCCATTTGGCCAGCTTTTTGGCAATTTGGCCAATAATGAGGAGCAGGAGGAAAGCCAGGCTGAGGAGCCTAAACAGTACACTGCCGGCCGTGAATGGTGCCGCAAAAAACTGGAGGCTGGTGAGTACGAGGATAAGGTTATTGAAATTGATGTAGAGGATACCAGTAAGCCAATGGTAGGTATGTTTGCTGGTTCCAGCCTGGAGGGCATGGGAGATAATCTGCAGGATATGATTGGCAATATGATGCCAAAGCGCCACAAGAAGCGGAAGGTAACTGTGGAGCAGGCTCGCAAGCTGTTCCAGCAGGAGGAAGCCATGAAGCTGGTGGATATGGAGGAAATTCAGGAAACTGCTGTAAAGCTGGCTGAAAATACCGGTATTGTTTTCCTGGATGAGATTGATAAGGTAGCTGTTAGTGGCAATACCAGTGGTCATGATGTATCCAGAGAGGGCGTTCAGAGAGATATTCTGCCTATCGTAGAGGGTTCCACTGTTATGACCAAATATGGCCCGGTTAAGACAGACCATATTCTCTTTATTGCGGCAGGTGCTTTCCACACCTCTAAGCCATCTGATTTGATTCCTGAGTTGCAGGGCCGTTTCCCAATTCGCGTTGAGCTGAAATCCTTGAAGAAGGAGGATTTCAAGCGGATTTTGGTAGAGCCTCAGAATGCTCTTATCAAGCAGTACAAGGCCTTGATTGGCACAGAGGGCATTGAGCTGGAATTTGCGGAGGAGGCCATTGACCGTCTGGCTCAGTTGGCCTGTGATGTAAATGAGCAGAATGAAAACATCGGTGCCCGCCGTCTCCATACTTTGCTGGAGAAGCTTTTGGAGGAGCTGTCCTTCAATGCTCCAGATATGGAGGAAAAGCAGGTACTGGTGGATACGGAATATGTAAACAAGGCTCTGGAGGATATTGTGGTAAATCATGATTTGAGCCAGTTTATTCTGTAATATTATTCCTATCTGTATCAAAAACAGAAGCAATTAAAAAAATACTATAACTTTTATAAGTTCGTAAATTTTTTAGAAATAATCACAAAAAGTTGTGATTATTTCTTTTTTTATGATACAATGTAGTGAAGTGGAAGAAGATTGAAATTTATTCTGCCTATTGAACAAAGTTTTAACACAAAAAATAAAATTGTAATAAGAATGAATTGAAGGAGGAAGTGTATATGTCAACACTTTTGGAGCGTACTAGAAAAATAAACCGGGTACTGCAGCGTTTTCACAATGTGGACTATAAGGAAATGGCCACTGTACTGAGCAATGTTATAGATGCTAATATCTATATTGTTGATACAACAGGCCTTATATATGGCTGTGCTTTTTTGGATGATTTTGAATGCGATGTTATGCTGGAGCATGTAGTTGTGCCCGGCCGATTCCCAAAGCATTATGTTAACTGGTTGAAGAAAATTGATGAAACCTCTGCCAACCTTCGTTCCAAGAGCGGCACCTGTGCTTTTGGTGAGGAAAATACCATGTGCAAATTCGATGGTAAAAATACCACTATTGTACCTATCTATGGTGTAGGTGAGCGGATTGGCACCTTGATTGTGGCTAAATACAATGTGGATTTCTCTGATGATGATTTGCTGCTGGCAGAATATGGCGCTGCTGTAGTAGGTATGGAGATGCTGCATGATAGAGCCCGCCGTACTCAGGAGGAGAGCCAGAAGATTGAAACTGTCCGCATGGCTTTGGGGACATTGTCTATCTCCGAGGGTCAGGCTACCATTGCTATTTTCCGCAAGCTGAAGCGAAAGGATGGCCCGGTTAATGCCTCCAAGATTGCTTACATGCTGACTATTACCCGCTCTGTTATTGTTAATGCTTTGAGAAAGCTGGAATCTGCCGGTGTGGTTGAGCCAAAATCCCAGGGTATGAAGGGAACCCATATTAAGGTTCTCAATGAGTATCTGTGGAACGGCGTAGAGGAGCTGGCTCAAGAGACAGAAATGCATATTGACGATATTTTTGCCGAATATGGCCGCAAGCTGGTAAAGCAGTATGTGGAGCAGCATGCTGAGGAGCATGGTGTAGCCGATAATCCAGCAGCTATAAAAGAAAGAATCAACCAGATTTGTGCTGGTATTGAGGGGCTGGATATAGATGTGGTGGATATAACTGATATTGATTTTGACAGAGGCTTCAAGGTATATGCTGAGGAGCAGCAGCAATCTGTAGCTGATGTAAATCCTGCTGAAATGCTGGCATGGTACATTCGCAAGTACATGAAAAAATAAATAACTGAAATGAGGCTGTGATGAAGCATAAAAAATGTTTTATCACAGCTTTTTATTTGTAACTTTTGCACTATTTTTTTCCATATGAAATTATTATGAAAAAAATACTTCTTAATTTATAGAAAAAATGCTAAAATATATGGAGATATAAACATTTTACTTAAGATGAGGAAGTGGGTATTCATGCTGGATCAGATTTTGAATTCACCATCATTTAATTATATGCAGCGTGGCATGGAGGCTGCTAACCTTCGTCAGGAGGTTATTAGCAACAATATTGCTAACGTTAATACTCCCCATTTCAAGCGCAGTGATGTGGTGTTTGAAACCTTGCTGGCCAAGGAATTGGGTATGGGCGAGGATAAAAATAAGCTAAAAATGGTGAGAACCAGAGATAAGCATTTGCCTCAGGCTATGAGCAGTAAGGCAAAGGCAGCAATTCATCTGGATGATACTACCACCATGCGGGTGGATGGCAATAATGTAGATATTGATTTTGAAATGGCGGATTTGGCCAAGAATCAGATTTACTACAACGCTATGGCCAAGAAGCTAGGTGGCTATATTCAGGGCGTAAAGAATGTCATAAGCAGTAAATAAGCTGATATATAGATTGGAGAAAGTGCAATGAGTATGTTTGGCGGTATTGACGCGGCAGCCTCCGGGTTGACAGCAGAGCGTCTGAGAATGGATGTAATATCCAATAATATAGCAAATGTCAACTCTACAAGAACTGTGGATGGAGGCCCTTTCAAGCGTAAATATGTTATTTTTCAGCCAAGAGAGGCGGAGAAAAACAGCTTTTCAGCTATGCTGGAGGGAGCAATGAATAAGGGTGGCAAAAACAGAGCCGGCGATGGTGTTAGAGCCATAGGTATTGGTACTGATGACAGCATGGGCAAGCTGGTCTATGATCCTGGTCATCCTGATGCTAACGCAGATGGCTATGTGGAGCTTCCTAATGTGGATATTGTTACCGAGATGGTTGATATGATTACAGCTTCCAGAGCTTATGAGGCTAATGTGACGACTATTAATGTAGCCAAGAGTATGGCTCAGCAGGCATTGAATATCAGCAAGTAATAAATGAGGTGAAATAATGGAGATAGAAGCATTACAGATGACTCCGGTGAAAATGCAGGCAGAAAGCCATTTGGGTGAGGATAAGCCAGCCCAGACAGTGCCGGCCTTTGGCGAATATCTGAAAAATGCTTTAGGTGAGGTAAACAGCCTGCAGAATGAGTCAGACAATATGAGTAAGGCTCTGGCAGCAGGACAGGTTGAGGATATATCACAGGTAGTGATTGCTGCGGAAAAGGCAGATATTGCTCTGCAGCTGACACTGGCCGTACGCAATAAAGCGGTAGAGGCCTATCAGGAAATCATGCGTATGCAGGTTTGATGGTTCGTAATTGATGAGATTTATACTGCATAGCAAGGGGATTTTGTGATGGGTGATTTAAAGGAAAAATATCTGCAGCTATGGGGCAGATTGACAAAAAAGCAGCATTATATGGCTATCGGCGGTGTGGTACTGCTGCTGATAGTTATTTTGGCTGCCAGTTTTTCCCTAGGCAGCAAGCCAGATATGGTACCGTTGTTTACTAATATGGAAACCAAGGACGCAGGCGAGGTAGCTGCCAAGCTAAAGGAGTCCAAGGTAAATTATGAGGTTCAGGAAACCAAGCAGGGAACCACGATACTGGTGCCTTCGGCCAATGTGCATGAGGCTAGACTGAATCTGGCCACCGAGGGATTGCCTCGGGGCAACAAGGGCTTTGAAATATTCGATGATAGCAAGCTGGGGGTAACAGAATTCCAGAACAAGGTGAATTATCTGCAGGCCCTGCAGGGTGAGCTGACTCGTACTATTGAACAGATTGAGGCTGTAGAAAAGGCAAGAGTACATATTGTATTGCCAGAGGACAGCCTGTACAAGAAGAATGAAAAGCCAGCTACTGCTTCCATTATGTTGAAGCTGAAGCCTAATCAGCAGCTTAATAAAAAGGAAGTTAAGGGTATTGTGAATCTGGCTTCCCGCAGTGTACAGGGATTGGTGCCAGAGAATATTACCGTAGTGGATGAAACTGGCAAGATTCTCAATGATCCAGATGAGGATGAGGATAATGTCAGCGTCAAGACCATGACTCAGCTGGATATGACTCGCAAGGTTCAGGAACGGATGCAGAAGGATGTACAGTCCATGCTGGATCAGGCCATAGGCGTAGGACATTCCTATGTGCGGGTAAATGTGGAGCTGGACTTTGATCAGCGCCAGACTGATACTCAGACCTATACACCGGTGGTGGATGATTCTGGTATCATTCGCAGTGAGCAGACTATTAATGAGTCCTATAATGGCACCTCCAATTCACCAGGAGGCCCAGCTGGAGTACAGTCTAATGTACCTGGCTATGTGGCTCAGAACAATAATAGCAATGCTAATTACTCTAAGAAGGAAAGCACCAAGAATTATGAGATTAATGAGGCAAAGGAAAAGACAGTGGCTTCTCCAGGTTCCATTAAGCGTGTAAATATTGCGGTTTTGGTTAATGAGGATATTACTCAGGCACAGCAGGAAAGCATTCAGCGTTCTGTGGCTTCTGCTGTGGGCATTAACGCAGACCGTGGTGATACTGTATCTGTTGAGCCGTTGCCATTTAGCACTGAGGCTGCTGATAAACAGGCAGCAGAGGAGCAGGCAGCCAAGGATGCAGCTAATTTGAAGATTGCCCTGATTGTAGCAGCTATTCTGCTGTTGATAGGCGGCATAGCTGGTTACTTCTACTGGAAGCGTAAGAAGCGTCTGGAGGCTGAGGCCGAGGCTGCCCGTTTGGCAGAGGAAGAGGCTGAGCTGGAGAGACAGCGTGCTGAGGAGGCCCGTGCGGCTATGCTGGAGAATGGCGAGATAGAGCCTGAGGAAATGACTCAGGAAGAGCAGGAGCATCTGTCAGAGCGTCAGACTATTGAGGAACTTATCCGCAATAAGCCTGCTGAAATGGCAATGCTGGTTAAGACCTGGTTGTCGGAGGACTAAAAAATTATGAATATGTATGGTGATGAGCCGGAGCTGAATAATCAGCAAAAGGCAGCAATATTATTTATCGTACTGGGGCCTGAATATTCCTCCATGTTATTCAAGCATATGAATGACGAGGAAATCGAAAAGGTGACTCTGGAGATTGCCAATCACAAGCAGGTTACACCTGAGGAAAAGAAGGAAGTTATTTCAGAATTTTATCAGATGGCTATGGCCAAGAATTATCTGTCCCAGGGTGGGTTGGAATATGCCCAGAGCATTTTGGAAAAGGCTTTGGGTGCAGACAGGGCAACTACTATTATCAGCAGGCTGACTACCAGCCTGCAGGTACGTCCATTTGATTTCCTGCACAAGACGGATCCAGCTCAGCTGTTGAACTTTATACAGAATGAGCATCCTCAGACCATCGCCTTGATCATGGCCTATTTGGACCCAGATCAGGCTGCTACGATTCTTACATCTTTGCCACAGGATAGACAGGCCGAGGTAGCTAAGCGTATAGCGGTTATGGATAGAACTTCTCCAGAGGTACTGAGAGAGGTAGAGCGGGTGCTGGAGCGGAAGCTGTCTGCTCTGGTTACACAGGATTTCAGCGATGCAGGCGGCGTAAAGGCCATCGTAGAGGTATTGAACCGTGTGGATCGTACTACAGAGAAGTCCATTATCGAAAATCTGGAAGTGGAGAATCCAGAGCTTACCGAGGAAATCAAGAAGCTCATGTTTGTATTCGAGGATATCGTTATGCTGGACGACAGAAGTCTCCAGATGGTGCTCCGAGAGGTGGATACCAAGGATTTGTCCCTGGCTTTGAAGGCAACCAACAAGGAAGTTGCCGACAAGATTTACAAGAATATGTCCAAGCGTGCTGGCGATATGCTTCGTGAGGAAATTGAATACATGGGCCCTGTAAAGATAAGGGATGTTGAGGAAGCTCAGCAGAAGATTGTAAATGTTATCAGAGCACTGGAGGATAAGGGCGATATTGTAGTCTCCAGAGGAAAGGGTGACGAAATGATTGTCTAGGGTAATAAAGGGTGCCACCTATAATGATGAGCCAAAGTTTGTAGCTGTACCTACGATGGTGGTTTCTGCCAATGAGGAGGGAGCCCAGGCAGAGGAAGAGCTGATGACACCTGAGGCCCAGGAGCATATGCTGGCAGAAATCCGTCACAAGGAGGCCAAGGCCAGCCAGCTTCTAAAGGATGCCCAGATTCAGGCAGAGATTGTTCGTCAGGAGGCCAAGGCAGAGGCAGATAAGCTGATGCTGGATACTCAGGATAAGGTAGCCTCTCTTCAGGAGGAGGCTAAAAAGCAAGGCTATGAGCAGGGATTGGCAGAGGGCCGGGAGACTGGTGCCCAGCAGATTCGAGAGGAGCAGCATCAGATCTTGGTGGATGCCAATGCTGGAGCAGAACGGCTTCTCAAGGAGGCTCAAACAGCCTGTCAGGACTATGTTACTTCGGCAGAAAATACCATTGCTGAAATGGTATTGAAGATTGCCAATAAGATTTTGCCTCGCCACTTTATAGATGTGCCTCAGATGATTCTGCCTTTGGTACAGGAAGCTATACAAAAGGTAAAGGATCAGCCTAAGGTTGTGGTCAAGGTGGCTCCAGAGGCCTATGAGCTGGTAATGATGGCCCAGTCAGAGCTGCAGGCCCAGCTGGAGGGCAGCGGACAGCTGGAGGTTCAATCAGATGGTTCTCTGAAAGCAGGGGATTGTTTGGTGGAATCCCCTAATGGTGTAGTGGATGCAGGCGTAGCAACTCAGCTGCGGCTGGTGGAACAGGCAGTTAGGAATGTAATGAAATAATGGATATAAACATCAATCTGGAAAAATTCAATACTGCTATAGACCATTGCAAGTCTATGAATATGATAGGCAAGGTTGTCCAGATTGTTGGTCTGGTTATCGAATGTAACGGCCCAAATGTCAGCATGGGAGAGCTGTGCTATGTACACTCCCACTTTGAGGATGTGGAGCCTTTGCCAGCAGAGGTGGTAGGCTTCCGAGAGGGATATGTGCTGCTGATGCCTTTGGGAGAAACCAAGGGGATTGGTCCAGGCTGTCAGGTTGTTTCGGCCCAGAAGGTGCTGCAGGTCAAGGTTGGGCCAGAGCTTTTGGGGAGAGTTATAGATGGCTTGGGGAACCCTATAGATGGCAAGGGGCCGATTCTTTGTCAGAAGGAATACCCTATTCAGGCTGATCCGCCAGCTCCTTTGGAAAGACCAGTTATCAAGGATTCTCTTTATGTAGGAGTTAGAGCCATTGATGGACTGATTACTATGGGACAGGGACAGCGTATTGGTATTATGGCAGGCAGCGGCGTAGGTAAATCCACATTGCTGAGTATGATTGCCAGAAATACCGAAGCAGATATTAGCGTTATTGCTCTGGTAGGAGAGCGAGGTCGTGAGGTAAAGGAATTTATCGAGCGGGATTTGGGGGAGGAAGGCTTGAAGCGTTCTGTGGTGGTAGTAGCTACCTCAGATAAGCCAGCCCTGGTTCGTATCAAGGGTGCTTTGACGGCTACAGCTATAGCGGAGTATTTCCGGGATAGAGGCCGCAAGGTAGTTTTGATGATGGACTCAGTTACCCGTTTTGCTATGGCTCAGCGTGAGGTCGGGTTGACGGTAGGTGAACCACCTGCTACCAGAGGCTATACCCCATCAGTTTTTGCTCTTTTGCCAAGATTGCTGGAGAGAGCTGGCACCAGTGCTAAAGGCTCCATTACTGGTATTTATACCGTTCTGGTTGATGGCGATGATATGAATGAGCCTATTGCAGATGCAGTGCGTAGTATTTTGGATGGACATATTGTGTTGTCCAGAAATATTGCAGCTCAGAATCATTTTCCAGCTATTGATGTATTGGCCAGCGTTAGCCGAGTTATGTCGGCAGTGGTACCCAAGGAGCATATGGAGGCCAATCGTAAGCTGAGAGCCTTGATGGCAGTGTACAAGGAGGCTGAGGATTTGATACACATAGGAGCCTATGTAAAGGGATCAAGTCCTAAGATTGATGAGGCTGTACAGAAGATTGATGCCATAAATGATTTCCTGTGTCAGGGTGTATTTGAGGTTCAAAGCTTCGAGGAAACCATCCAGAGGCTGGAAGGTATATAGCATGAAGAAATTTCGTTTTAAGTTGGAGACACTGTTAAAGGTGACAAGAATGAATAAGGAAAAGGCTCAGGTTGCCCTGGCAACAGCCACCAAAGAGGTGGAGGAGGCCAGAGCTATTCTGCAGGTGTATCTGCAGGAAATGGCTCAGGGGCATAGGGATTATGATGAGCTGACCGGAGAGGGCAAAACCATTAGCCTGGGACGTCTTATGACCTTTAACAGCTTCTTCAACTGGAAGCGAGAGCAGATTGAAGCTCAGCAGCATACTATTATGGAAAAGCAGGCTGTCAGACAGCAAAAGATGCATGAGCTGATAGCTGTTATGAATAAGCTGAAAAGCATAGAGCAGCTGCGGGAGAAAAGATTGCAGCAGTATATGAGTGAGGCTTTGCAGGAGGAGCAGAAGCAGCTGGATGAGATAGGCGGACAGTTATTTTTCCGCAATCGCAGCTAGACTGTGGAGGCCTGAAAAAAATGGGAAGTGAATTTATATGATGCAGATAGAAGGTTTGAATAGCATAATACATCGTATTGACGAGTTAAATATGCGGTTTGGTATAAATACAGCCACCAACTATCAAGAAAATGTAAATAAAACTGCCGCAACAGGCGGTGTTGAGCAGGAAAAGCCTCAACGGCTGGAGAATGGCAGCTTTGCTACCGAGCTGGACAAGGCTATGAGCATGGAATCCAGAGGGGCAGTGGGGCTGAATATTTCTGGCGATACAAACAGCCTGATTAAGGAGGCTGCAGCTAGATATCAGGTAGATCCAAGATTGGTGGCTGCAGTGGCTCAGACAGAGTCTGGTGGCAATCAGGAGGCGGTTTCCCCTGCCGGTGCAGTGGGAGTTATGCAGCTGATGCCTGAGACGGCAGCAGGACTGGGGGTAAATCCCTATGACAAGCGTCAAAATATTGAGGGTGGCGCCAAATACCTCAGACAGATGATGGATACCTTTGGCGGTGATGTGCAGAAGGCTGTAGCAGCCTATAATGCTGGTCCCCAGGCTGTAAAGGAATATAATGGTATCCCGCCTTATAGAGAAACACAGGATTATGTTAATAAGGTATTGGATATTTATCGTTAATTAGGGTGGTAGAATGGCAAGTAAGGATAATGCAGAGCAGGAGCCAGTAAAAAAGCAAAGCCGGCTAAAGAAATTTGGTAAAGGATTTTTGCTGTTGGTGCTGGTTATAGCGGGGTTTTTCTTAGGTATTTACCTGCAGATTTTTGATTCTGATGAAATGAATAAAAAGCTGGGGCTGTATAATATGCCGGTTGTAGGCCAATTCTTTGCCAAGCCAGTTGATGAAGCCTCTTCTGTACCGGATGAAAAGGATGTACAGGAAACAGCCAATGCTAAGAAGGATAGTGAAAAATCCAAGCCTGTGAAGCTTACGCAGAAGGAAATCGACAAGCTAACCAAGCAGAGACAGGCGGATGAAAAAAAGCGTGTGTCCAAATTGGCGAGATTGTATAATGAGATGAAGCCGGCAGATGCAGCAAAGATTTTGGAAACTATGGATAATGATATTGTCATTGCTATTTTCCAGCGCATGGATGAGTCTCAGGTTTCTCAGATCTTGACGGAATTTGATCCTGATAGAGCAGCCACAATTTCCAAGATTATGTATGTGGGAGCTCCCAAGAGAGTACAGCAGGTAACCAACGAAAATGGTGCAGTTCAGCAGCAACAGTTGCAATAAGATAACGTATTAAGCACTTGTGCTTAGATATACGATATTATTGAAGGGAGGTGAAATTATGAGTAATAACGTCAATGTTTTTTCCCTTAATGCAGGCAGCAGCAAGGAAACCGTCAAGGTTAATTCCAAAGCTAGCACCAGAACTGTGAACACCAAGCAGGAGAATTTCTCTCAGACCTTGGATCAGGCTCAGCAGGCCAGGAACAAGAATGATGTAAGCAAGGATGCTGATTACACCAAGACTGACAGCAATGCACAGGATAAGGCTGTAGATACAGCAGATACCCAGAGCAAGGCTCAGGATACCTCTGAAGCAAGCCAGCCGCAGGGGGAAAAGCCACAGAACAAGGCTCAGGATAAGGCTAAGGGAGAAGTGGAGGACCAGGGTAATCAACAGACTCAGGGAACTCAGCAGAATCCTCAGGCAGCTGCTTTGTTGGCAGCAGAGGCTCAGGCATCCTTGGTGCAGGATATACCTATGGCAGAGCTGAATACCTATTTCAAGGGTGATACCAGATTGCAGACTGTTCAGGAAAATGTTCAGGGACAGTTGGCAGGAGGTGACGAGGCTCTGGCAGGAATATTACAGCAGGCCAATCAGCAGGAGAATCCAGTGGATAGTCTTCAGCCTGTACAGATGATGGAGCAGGTTCAGAAGGTAGAGACTGCAGCACTAACTGCTGAACAGCCAGTAAAGGCTCAGGAAAGCTATACACCTAATGATATTGCAGCTTTGTTGGGCAGTAAGTCAGCCCAGAATAAGGATAATACAGGTAATGTGGTAGTACAGCAGTCTCAGCAGGTTAAAAACCAGCAAATGCTGAATCTTTTGGCTGGACAGCAGGGAGCCTATACCTCTCAGCCAGCAGTACAGCAGGTTCAGGAGGATGGAGTTTCCATGACTCAGTTGGCTAATCTGACAGATGGACTGGAGGTCGTAGAATCCGAAGGTCAGCTGCAGCAGAATATGCCTGTTATGAATGGCCAGCAGTCTATGACTAATGGTCAGGGACAACAGCAGGGCAGCCAGCTTCAGGGAGAGGCCAGCTTCGATGTGGTTGTACCAGGTCAGCAGGATAGCAAGGCTGTAGAGAATAATTCTGTAGCTAATCAGGGCCTAAGCTTCCAGCAGAATTTGGACAATCAGATAGGTGCCAATCAGAAGGTGGAGGGCAATGCTGCCCAGACCAATCAGGCCAGAGAAACCTACAATGTGCCTCAGCAGATTGTAGAACAGGCCAAGCTTCTGCAGAGGGGCACAGATAGTCAGATGATTATCAAGCTGAATCCAGAGCATCTGGGACAGCTTAGCCTAAAGGTGTCTGTTAATGGTAATGGCGGTGTAACTGCTACCTTCCATACAGATAATGCCCAGGTAAGAGCTATTTTGGAGACAACCATGACTCAGCTTAGACAGCAGTTGGATGAGCAGGGTATTAAGGTGGATAATGTGGAGGTACATACTGGTTTGCCAGATGGACAACTGCCACAGGATCAGGGTCAGCAGGGCTTCTACCAGCAACAGGGCCAGCAGGTACGCAGTCAGCAGGCAGATTTGCAGGACTTTGAGGAGTCCAGTGAGAATCTGGCAGCAGAACTGGAAAACAGTCAGGAAAATCAGGAAGTAGTTCTGGATAGCCAGGGCAACCAGATTTCCCGAGGTGTAGATTACAGTGTATAATGTAATGAGAAAGGAGGATGCGATATGGCAAGTTCTTCTCTGAATACCGTAACAGTTGATGGCGTTACTTATGATTATGACCAGTATATGGCAAAACAGAACGCTAACAAAACTGCTAATTCTGATTACATCAGCAAGGATACTTTCTTGACATTGCTGGTAAAGCAGATGCAGTATCAGGATCCGTTAGATCCAATGGATAACGGCGAGTATCTTTCTCAGCTGGCTCAGTTCTCCGCTTTGGAGCAGATGACAGAGGTAGCCAGTGTACTTACCAAGGTAAATACCTTGATTGAGAATATGGATACTTCTTTGTTGGTAGGACAGCTTACCAGCATGATTGACAAAACTGTGCAGTGGACTACCACTAACAGTGATGGCAGCACTACTACCCATGAGGGTAAAGCCAAAAGCGTAAGTATCTCTGATGGTTCACCATCCTTGATGGTAGAAACAGAGATAGTAGATGCAAGCGGCAACAAGGTCAAGGCCTTGACCAAGGTTGATATTTCTACCCTTACTCGCATTGGGGAAGGAGCATAAGCTTTAAGGAGGCAAGTGGGATGTCAAATTCAGGAATTATTTTTCCGGGGCAGCCTGTTTTGCCTGTGGAAAAATCTGGTTTTGGACAAAAAATTAGCAGAGGGAATACAGCTATTACAGGTGCTTCCTTTGCGGATATTCTGCAAAAGGCTTCCCGGAAGGTCAGCTTTTCCAATCACGCTTTGCAGCGACTGGAAAGCCGGCAGCTGGATTTGAGTCAGGAGGATTTGCAGAAGCTGGATGATGCTGTTGATAAGATGGCCCAAAAGGGAGCCAGAGAGTCACTGATTTATATGAATGATATGGCTTTTGTGGTAAGTGTGGCCAACCGAACTGTGATTACTGCCATGGATGGCAAAAGTGCTAGGGAAAATATTTTTACCAATATAGACAGTGCGGCGATTCTTTCATAGGCTGGACTGTACAGGGAGCCTTGTCCCGTGGAATGACTGAAGCGGGCCAGGGAATGGCTAATGGCTATAGAGGTATAATGTACTCTCGCAGGATAAGGGCCTGATGGATATCCATCGGGCTTTTGCCTGAGAGTAAGGGATTAGCATCAAAGATGATGTATATTATTGAGGAGGAAAGAACCATGATCAAGCTTACAAAATTTAATTCCGATGGCAAAAAAGGAGAATTCATCCTCAATGCGGAAATTATTGAGACTATGGAGGAAACTCCTGATACAGTTATAACCCTGACAAATGGCAAGAAGCTTATCGTACAGGATAGAATGGAGGATATTGTCAGGAAGGTTATGGTATATAAGCGAGCTCTGTACAAATAAAAAATAGAGCTGGTATCTAGTGCAAATTACCCTTTTTCTGATAAGTTTTTATAAGAAAGGTTGTAATTTAGTAGAATATTGGTAAAATATTAAATGTGAATATAATTTAATCCTCTAAAGTGGGTTAATTTTATATAGTGTAAAAGAAGGAGTGGAATGCAATGGCTGATGAAGAAAAGACAGAGGAGGCGGCTCCAGCAGAGGGAGGCAAAAAATTACCAATAATCATCATTGTAGTGTTGATATTGGTGGGCCTTGTGTTGGCAGGCGGTATTTCCTATTTCGTCACCACCCAGTTTATGTCCGCAGGGAATCAGGCCTCTGTTGAGAACAGAAATCATGATCCAGGTGTATTTGTCAAGCTGGGAGATGCCAAGGAGGGCATTATTGTCAATGTTGGAGGTATCAAATCCAGTCGTTTCCTGAAGGTAGGTATTACAGTAGAGCTGAACCCAGAAAATGAGCACAATGTGGCTGATGGCAAGCTGGTACCTGCTGCTGAAACCAAGATTATGGATACTACATTGCAGATTCTTCGTACCGTCAAGATTGAGGAGCTGGATGCTGCTCGTCAGGATGATTTGAAGAGCAGAATCAAGTCTGAGCTGAACAAGGTTCTTGGCGAAGGTTCTGTATATGATGTATATATAACAAGCTTTATGCTTCAGTAATGAGATGAGATATATTTTATGGGAAAGGGGGATGAAGCTTGGCAGATGATGTATTATCCCAGTCTGAGATAGATAAACTGCTGGCGGCCTTTTCAACAGGCGAGGTTAGTGCTGATGAGATGAAGGCTGAGGAAGAGCAGAAAAAGGTTAAGACCTATGACTTCAAGAGACCGGATAAATTCTCAAAGGACCAGATTCGAACCCTTAATATGCTGCATGACAACTTTGCCAGGTTGTTTAACACCTATCTGTCCACTTATTTGCGGGCTTTGGTAAGTGTTGAGGTTGCCTCGGTAGAGCAGACAACATATCAGGAATTTGTACAGTCCATAGCCAATCCATCAGTAATTGGTATATTGGCTGTACCGCCTCTTAAGGGCAATATTATCATGGAATTTGACACAGGAATCTGTTTTGCTATCATTGACAGAGTCTTTGGCGGTCAGGGAGAGAATACTCTCAAATCCAGAGTATTGACGGAGATAGAGGAGGCAGTAATCCGCAGAGTATTTGATAAGGCTATGAGCCATCTGCGGGAGGCTTGGGCCAATGTGGCGCAATTTACGCCAAAAATAGAGGCGATGGAGTCAAACCCTCAGTTTGCTCAGATTGTGCCCCCTAGCGATATGGTGGTTATTATCACCTTGCAAATGAAAATCGGCCCTGTAGAGGGCTTGATGAATATATGTATTCCTTATCTGGTGTTGGAACCTATTATGTCGAAATTGACAACCACCTTCTGGGTGGCAGCCTCTGTAACTAAGGAGGATAATCCTGAGCATGAGGCTATTATTCGACGTAAGCTGAATAATACCCAGGTTCCTGTTATTATTCAGATGGGAGCATTTAATATAACCTTGCAGGAATTCCTGTCCCTAAGCTATGGGGATGTCCTACAGATGGATACCAAGGTTGATGATGAATTAAAATGTATAGTAGGCAATATGGAAAAATTTTATTGCCGTCCTGGTACCTCTGGCAATAAAAAAGCAGTACAGATTACCAGAATAATTTCGGAAGGAGATGAAGATACTAATGGCTGATTTGACGCAAGAGGAAATTGATGCGCTGCTGAACGGCGCTGCATCAGAGCCTGCTGCCAGTGATTCGGCATCTAATGAGGAAGCTTCTTCTGTATTATCGGATGATCTGCTGTCCAGTATGGAGAAGGATGCCCTGGGTGAGATTGGTAATATCTCTATGGGCAGTGCTGCAACAACATTGTCAGTATTGTTAGGACATAAGGTTAATATTACAACCCCTACTGTAAGTGTGGATACTATGTCTACGATTCAGAATCAGTATCCAATGCCTTACTTGGTGGTTGAGGTAGGCTATGTAATAGGTATCAATGGCAATAATATTCTGGCCATTCAGGCTTCTGATGCCTCTATTATTGCAGATTTAATGATGGGTGGAGATGGATTAAATCCACAGGAAGAGCTCAATGATATTCATATGAGTGCTGTGGGTGAGGCCATGAACCAGATGATGGGTACAGTGGCAACCTCTCTCTCTACCATGTTTAACAAAAAAATAGATATTTCCCCACCAAAGGTAAATCTTATTGATTTAGGGGCCGAAGATAAAATTACAGATTTGGTGAACAATGATGAGCCAGTGGTAAAAACCAGCTTCCGCATGGAGGTAGATGGCCTTATTGACAGCGAAATCATGCAGATTCTTCCTTTGGATGTGGCTAAGGAAATGGTGTCCTTCCTGATGGGAGGCGGTGCAGAGGCTGAGGCTCAGGAAGCTCCAGCACCAGCACCAGAGCCTGCACCAGCTCCAGTGGCTCCAGAGCCTGCTCCGGTAGCAGCAGCTCCAGCCCAAGCTGCACCGGCTCCACAGCCAGCAGCACCTCAGTATGCAGCTCCACAGCAGCCACAGTATGCGGCACCGACACAGCAGCCGCAGTATACGGCTCCGCCTATGGGGGCTCAGCCTGTATATGCACCTCCTGCTTATGCTAACAATGTGGTATCTTCAGGAGTACCGGTGCAGAATGCACAGTTTGCACCTCTTACCAATGAACCAGTTGAGGTTAATGCAGCGAATATCAGCTTGATTCAGGATGTTCCACTGCAGGTTACTGTTGAGCTGGGACGCACTAAAAAATCAATTCGTGAGATTCTGGAATTTTCTACCGGCTCTATTATTGAGTTGGACAAACTGGCTGGTGAGCCAGTGGACATTCATGTTAATGGCCAACTGACAGCCAAGGGCGAGGTTGTAGTTATTGATGAGAATTTTGGTGTCCGCATTACAGAAATAGTAAGTCCTATGGAAAGGGTTCAGTCTTTGTAGGATAGCAAATCGTACTGGGACTTGAAAAATTTTCAGGTTTAAAGTACAATGGTATTGATTATAGACGAAATTTAGCTTGTTATACGTTAAATAGACAAGGAGAGATGACAAATGGCAGTTAGAGTATTGGTGGTTGATGACGCAGCGTTCATGAGAATGATGGTAAAGGATATCCTGACCAAAAACGGTTATGAGGTTGTTGGTGAGGCTGAGAATGGTATGAAGGCATTGGAGAAGTACCAGGAGCTGAAGCCAGATTTGACTACCATGGATATTACTATGCCTGAGATGGATGGCATTAGTGCTGTCAAGGAGATAAAGAAGGTTGATCCTAATGCAAAGATCGTTATGTGCTCTGCTATGGGTCAGCAGGCTATGGTTATTGAAGCAATTCAGGCAGGTGCCCGTGACTTCATTGTAAAGCCTTTCCAGCCAGACCGCGTACTGGAGGCTGTTCGTAAAGCAGTCGGCTGATGAGTAACTGGAGTCGTTTTTACTCCATGGCATCTGTCCTATGTATTTTAATTTTGGTGTTTTCAGTACTGTCGCCAGATTGTCTGGCGGCAGCTGCTGATACGGCTGGTTCAGGTGGCGGCTATCTGTCCGGCTATGAAAATACAGATCCAAAACCTTCTCAAATGTCATGGTGGTCAACATTGGCATATTTGGTCAGCCTTGTGGCTGTATTTGCCTTTGTGGTTGTCATGGCTTATTTTGCGTCCAAATTTCTGAGTGGTCGTTTCCAGAATCGTATAACATCTACAGGAGGACGATTATTGGAGCATTTGGCCCTGGGGCCAAACAAATCTGTCTGTGTGGTGGAAATTGCTGACAAGCTTTTGCTACTGGGAGTTACAGAACAGCAGATTACTCTGCTGGGGGAGATTGAGGACCCGGAAGAAATAGATCGGTTGAGACGTCAGGCTGTGGTACAGCCTATAGATAATAGTGCCTTTGCTAGTCAGTTGTCCTCTCTGGAGGAGTTGACCAAGCGGGTGCCGTCTCTGTTTCGTGAGGGATTGAATCGCAGAGAATAGGAGTTGTGGAGATAGTGACCAGAGTACAGAGGCTTTTGTGCCCTTGCATAATGGCTCTGCTATTAGCTTTTATGTGGGGGGATGCTGCTTCGGCAGCTCCCTTGATACCAAATGTAAATATTGATGTCGGTTCATCAGAAAATCCACAGGATGTAGCAGTTACCCTGCAACTGATGGCCGTGTTGACAATCTTGTCCATAGCACCCTCGATTCTGATAATGACAACAGCCTTTATCAGAATTGTTGTGGTGCTTGGTTTTTTACGTAATGCTTTGTCAACCCAGACAGCTCCGCCAAATATGGTAATTATAGGCTTATCCCTGTTTTTGACCTTTTATATTATGGCTCCTTATTGGAGTCAGGCCAATGAGAACGGTCTGCAGCCCTATTTGGCTGGTCAGATAACCCAGGAGGAGGCTATTGACAGGACAGTAGAGCCTATTCGGGAGTTTATGTTCAAGCAAACCAGGGAATCAGATTTGGCACTATTTGTAAATTTGGCAGATGGTCCAAGACCTAGTGGTCCAGAGGAGGTTTCTACCTTTACTCTGATTCCTGCCTATATGATTAGTGAGCTGAAAACAGCCTTTCAGATAGGCTTTATGTTATATGTACCATTTATTGTTATTGATATGATTGTGGCCAGTACCCTGATGTCCATGGGTATGATGATGCTGCCGCCAGTAATGATTTCTCTGCCTTTCAAGATATTGCTTTTTGTTATGGTAGATGGCTGGCATCTTTTGATTAAGTCCTTGATTATCAGCTTTAAGTAGAAACAGGTGGGTATATGTCAGGTGATTTAGTAATACAGATGGCACAGGAGGCCCTGCGGATGGTGTTGATTATTTCAGCTCCTATGCTAGGACTGGGCTTGCTGGTAGGTTTGGCCGTCAGCGTTTTTCAGGCTACTACTTCCATTCAGGAGCAGACTTTGGCCTTTATTCCAAAGATTGTGGCTGTTTTTGTGGCCATATTGATTTTTGGCCCTTGGATGCTGAGGCTTATGGTGGAGTATGTAACCAATGTCTTGGTTAATCTGCCTTATTACATAGGCTAAGAGGTGGCGCTGTGGATTTTTATGAATTGCTGCAGAATCAAGCAGCGGTATTTCTGCTTTTGATGACCAGAGTCAGCGGGCTGTTTCTGATTGCACCCTTTTGGGGCAGTCAAAATATTCCGGTTTATTTTCGAGCAGGTATAGCCTTTGCCATTACCTTGGTGCTTTTTCCCGTGGTGGATGCCAAGATGGCAGTAACAGCCCCTGTATCCATATTGGGTTATACTCTGGCTGTAGTGTCAGAGCTGTTTATAGGCTGGCTGATTGGCTTTGTGGCCTATGTAGCTATGATGTCTGTGAATATGGCTGGTAAAATTATGGATTTACAGGCAGGCTTTGCGGTAGTTAATGAGATGGACCCTACCTCCAATCAGCAAAATCCTCTGATTGGCAGCTTCTTATACTATCTTACCTTGATAGTTTTTGTGGTCACCAATGGGCATCATATGCTTTTGGCGGCTGTGGTAGGCAGTGTGGATTCCATTCCCTTGCTGGGAGTGAATTTCAATACGGATATTGCTACCTTGATAACAGATTTTACCGCTGGGGTTTTTGTAACAGGCATGAAAATTGCCATGCCATTAACCTTTTCTATTCTGTTGACTAATGTATCTTTAGGTGTATTGGCTAGAACTATGCCTCAGATGAATATATTTGTGGTAGGTATTCCCATGCAGATTGTGATAGGTATTTTTACTGTTGCAGTGATTATGCCTTTTTATGTGATGTTTTTGGATGTGTTGTTCAATGAAATGTATGGCAATATTTCCATTGCCCTACGGGCATTACAATAGAAAAGACAATAAAGACAGAGGCAGTGGCCAGGTGGATTTTGTTTTTGATTTACAGCTTTTTGCTGGTGAGAAAACAGAGGAGCCAACGGCCAAGCGCAAGCAGGATGCTCTGAAAAAAGGCCAGGTGGGCCGCAGTCAGGAAATCAGTGCTGCCTTTGTGCTATTGGCGGGATTTTTCGTACTGAAAATGTTAGGCTCCACAGCGGTGGAGGAGGTTATGAATTATACTGTTTACATTTTCGGTAATCTGAATTTCGATGTAAATGAGGAATCCATTATGCAGCTGTTTATTGGCATAGTGATTTTGCTGGCCAAAACAGCCATGCCCTTGATGGTCTTTATCATGATTATTGGCCTGGCCATGAATGTGGCTCAGGTGGGCTTTAATTTTTCCACGGAGAAGCTTAGTTTCAACCCTGGCAGGTTAAATCCTATCAGCGGTTTTGGGAGAATTTTTTCCAAGCGTTCTCTGGTGGAACTGGTAAAGTCATTGTTTAAGATTGCCATTATCGGTTCATTGGTCTATATTTATTTAGCCGATGAGCTGTTTCAGATGCCGAAGCTGATTTTTACGGATATTTTCTCCGGAGCAGCTAAGGTGTCAGATATAGTTTTTGATTTGGCCTTCAAGATTATCGGCCTGTTTATGATTATGGCTGTTCTGGATTTTATGTATCAGAAATGGCAGAACAATCAGGATTTGAAAATGAGTAAGCAGGAGGTTAAGGAGGAATTCAAACAGCAGGAAGGTGATCCTCAGATTAAGGGTAAGATTCGCCAGAAGCAGCGTCAGATGGCTATGTCCAGAATGATGCAGGAGGTGCCAAAGGCGGATGTTATTATCACCAACCCTACACATTTTGCCGTGGCCTTGAAATACGAAAGCGGCATGACGGCGCCAGTGGTGCTGGCCAAGGGCCAGGATGCGGTGGCACAAAAAATTAAGGGCATTGCCAGAGATAATAGGGTTCCTATTGTGGAAAACAAGCCTTTGGCCAGAGCCCTCTATGCTGCGGTTGAGGTGGGAGGTAGTGTGCCTCAGGAACTGTTCAAGGCAGTGGCAGAGGTTTTGGCATATGTATACAAGCTTAAACATCGCCATAGAAGGCGTTATGCATAGAATATGAAAAGTGTCAGGAGATAGAATATGGCTGCACCTGAAATGACTGCCGGCAAGATCGGCTTTGTAAAAAAATATAGCGACGTAATGATAGCAGTAGGCATCGTAACCATTGTTGTTATGATGATTATTCCGTTGCCCACAATATTGCTGGATTTGCTGCTGTGTATGAATATTACTCTGGCACTGGTGGTAGTAATGAGCGCAATCTACAATGTGGAGGCTCTGGATCTTTCCGTATTTCCTTCCTTGTTGTTGATTACCACCTTATTTCGCTTGGCGCTGAATGTTTCCTCAACACGACTTATTCTCTTGGAGGGCTATGCAGGAGAGGTTATTAGTTCCTTCGGTAATTTCGTAGTTGGTGGTAATGCAGTTGTAGGTTTCATTATCTTCGTTATTCTGATTATCATTCAGTTCCTGGTTATCACCAAGGGTGCTGAGCGTGTAGCTGAGGTATCTGCCCGCTTTACCTTGGATGCTATGCCTGGTAAGCAGATGGCTATTGATGCGGATTTGAATCAGGGTGCTATTACAGATGCTGAAGCCAGTGAGCGGCGTAAAAAGATTCAGCGAGAGGCTGATTTTTACGGTGCTATGGATGGTGCCAGCAAATTTGTTAAGGGCGATGCCATTGCGGCAATTATTATCATTATCATCAACATTACCGGTGGTTTTGTTATCGGTATGGTCCAGCGTAATATGACAGTACAGCAGGCTTTGCAGAACTATACTCTGCTGACCGTAGGTGAGGGCCTGGTAAATCAGATTCCTGCCCTGTTGATTTCTACAGCAACTGGTATTATAGTAACTAGAGCAGCCTCTGAAAGCAATCTAGGTTATGATTTGATTCATCAGCTGGGAGCCAAGCCAAGAGTTTTCTATATTGTCTGCGGCGTATTGCTGGCTATGGCCTGTGTACCTGGGCTTCCTGGAGCACCATTTGCTATTTTGGCCGGTGTTTGCGGTTTAATAGGCCGTCAGATATCCAATGGCGATAAAAAGGTGCAGGAAACTGCTGTGGTGGAGAAAAAGGAAAAGACCAAAACCGAGGCCAACAAGCCGGAGAATATTGTTTCTCTGTTGCAGGTAGATCCCATGGAGCTGGAGATTGGCTATAGCTTGATACCTTTGGTTGATACTGGTCAGGGCGGCGATTTGCTGGATCGTATTGTGATGATTAGACGCCAGTGTGCTTTGGAGCTGGGACTGGTGGTACCAACCATTAGAATTAGAGATAATATTCAGATTAAGCCTAATGCCTATATTATTAAACTCAAAGGTGTTGAGATAGCCAAGGGCGAGCTGCTTTTAGATCATTATTTGGCTATGAATTCTGGTACTGTATTTGAAGAAATTCAGGGTATTGATACCATTGAGCCAGCCTTTGGCCTGCCAGCTTTGTGGATTCCAGAGGCTTCCAGAGAACAGGCTGAGCTAAATGGCTATACCGTGGTAGATGCTGTATCCGTATTGGCTACCCATCTTACAGAGGTTATCAAGGCTCATGCTGATGAAATTCTGGGACGTCAGGAAACTCAGAATCTTATTGATAATGCTAAGAAAACCAATCCATCCCTTGTGGACGAGGTGGTGCCAGATCTTTTGGGTGTGGGAGATATTCAGAAGGTTTTGGCCAACCTGCTTAGGGAGCGGGTGTCTATCAGAGATATGACTACTATTTTGGAAGTATTGGCAGATTATGCTCAGGCCACCAAGGATACTGAGATATTGACAGAGTATGTACGTCATGCTATGGCAAGACAGATTACCCAGCAATATACTCAGAACAATCAGCTGACCTGTATTACCTTGGATCCTGCTATTGAAAACAGGATTGCAGGAGCTGTGCAGAGAACAGAGCGAGGTTCCTATGTCAGCCTGGACCCTGACACTATGCAGAAGCTGCTGAACTCACTTACCAAGGAGTTGCAAAAGCTGACAGATATGGGCTATCAGCCAGTTGCCTTGACCAGCCCTACTGTGCGTTTGTATTTTAGAAAGCTGGTAGAGCGTTCTGTGCCAGGAATTATTGTTCTGTCACATGCGGAGATTGATCAGTCTGTTGAGATTCAGATTATAGGGGTGGTGAAGTTATAAATGCAGATAAAGAGCTTTAAGGCACCTACTCTCAAGGAGGCTATGGCTAATGTTAAGTCAGAGCTGGGAGTAGATGCAGTAATTCTTCATACAAACAAAATCAAAAAGGGCGGTATCTTGGGATTTCATGCCAAGGAGATTGTGGAGGTTATTGCAGCTATTGAGGACGAGCCAGTAGTAAAGGAGCAGAAGCCTGCTATGGATACTGGTGCTGCCTCAGAGGCGGTATTGCAGGCGGCAGCGGCAGCTAGAGCCAGCAGAAATTCTGCACCAGAGCCACAGCCTACAGGGAATTTTACGCCACGAAATATGGTAAGCCAGTATCAGACGGCAGGCACCATAGAGGCTATTAGTCATGCTATGGCACAGAATACCACTAGTCCCACCTTTGGTGAGGTGCTAGCTAGTGTCAATAGAGCACAGGAGCAGGTCGAATCCGAGCAGCCAGTGGTAAAGGAAGAGCCGGCTGAGTCTGTTAGTGTGGCTGAAGAAAAATTAGTTGGTGTAGAATCAGATGCGGAACAATTGTCTTCGGAAAAGGAAACTGAAACGGCTTCTGAAGATGCTACTGATTTGGATGTTAAGGAACAGGAAATTTTGGATTTGCAGAACCAGCTGGAGGAAATGAAATCCATGCTGGTGGAAATGAGCCGCAACAAGGATGAAGCAGGTGGCATACCTAATTTGCAGCGAGCTATGGAGGCTCAGGGAATCAGTCAGCATGTTTTGGAGGATATGATTTCCAAGCTGAACGGCACAGAGATCTTGGCGCCTCAGAATTCTATCAAGGCATTGAAAGCCTTGGAGAAATATGTTCGCAAGGCCATTCGAATCGCCAACGGCATTACGTTATATTCTGACAAGCCAAAGATTGTGGCTTTGATAGGCCCTACTGGTGTAGGCAAAACCACAACTCTAGCCAAGATTGCTGCTAAATTTGTTCTGGAAGAAGGGGCCAAGGTAGCTTTGATTACAGCAGATACCTATCGTATTTCTGCTGTGGAGCAGCTGAAAACTTATTCTGATATTCTGGGCTTGCCTTTGGAAATTGTTTACAATCCACAGGCACTTCAGGAGGCTATTGAAAAGCATCGGGACAAGCAGCTTATTTTACTGGATACAGCTGGTAGAAGTCAGTACAATGCTTACCAGATGAAGGAGCTTAGCGAGCTGTTGAATATAGATGCTGATATTGAAAAGCATCTGGTTATGAGTGCTACCACTAAGACCAGTGATGGACTGGAGCTTTTGGATAATTTCTCCTTGTGCAAGCCAGACAGGGTGATTTTTACCAAGGTGGATGAAACCAAGACTCATGGCATAATCTTGAATATTTTGCATAGACGTAAGGCAGCTTTGTCCTATTTGACTAACGGTCAGAGTGTGCCTGATGATATTGAGCCTGCTAGTATTGAAAAATTAGCGGAATTGTTGCTGAGGTAAGAGGGTATGGATGATCAGGCTACCAGGCTGAGAATGCTTGTAGAGGGGAAAATTACAAAAGAAGATACAATGGACTCTGGGAGATTACAGGGAAGCTCTCAGAGCATGGCTTATCAGCCAGTTAGTCAGGGAGCCAGAGTTATTGCTATTACCAGTGGCAAGGGAGGCGTAGGCAAAACCAACCTTACGGTGAATCTAGCCATTGCCATGGGAAAAAAAGGTAAACGTGTGGTAGTGGTGGATGCAGATCTTGGCACAGCCAACGTGGACGTACTGCTGGGGACCAGTTCCCGTCAGACCATGATGTCCTTGGTTAATGAAGGTGTAGAGCTGGAGGACGTGCTGATACGGGGGCCTTACGGAGTCAGCTATATATCTGGCGGCTCTGGTATGGAGCATGCCGGGGAGCTGTCTACTATTCAAAGGCAGGTTATTTTCAATAAGCTGGCTGGTTGTGATGATTGGGCAGATATTATTCTGGTGGATACTGGCGCTGGGGTAGGTAAAAATGTTTTGGACTTTATTATGGCCTCTGACGAGGTAGTTTTGGTTACTACGCCAGAGCCAACCTCCCTGACAGATGGCTATGCGGTTTTGAAGGCATATTGCAGTTTGGGAGCCCAGCAGCCTATCAGACTGGTGGTAAATCGTGTTTTCGACCTTATGGAAAGTCATGAAACTGCCAACAAGCTTATTTGTACAGCAGATAAATTTCTCCATATGAAATTGGAATCTTTGGGATTTATTTTAGACGATAACAATATGATGCGCTCTGTTAGAAAACAGGTTCCTATTATGGCTGCATATCCAGATTCTTTGGCCTCTAAATGTATAGCCTCCTTGGCTGATTCCTTGCTGACAGGCAAAGAACAGCAGGTGAAAATGGGCTGGCAGGGGTTTTTACGAAAATTTTTTCATAACGTTCGTTAATATTTTTGCAATAATATGTGTTTTTAGATAAAATAGAAGAAAAGGCGAGATTTTTCAGTAACCAAAAGATGAATTCGGTTGCTTTATACTAATTTACTATGAGGGGATACCAATGAGTGGTTTTAAAGGCACAAAATTAGCTGCAGACAAGGTAATAAAGATTGGTTCGCGACTGGAGTTCTATCCAGAGGAAGCACCGGAAGGTGTAAGCAGCCGTGTAGAAGAAATCAAAAATGGTAAAATATTGGCAGCTATGCCCATGAACGAAAAAGGAGTACCAATTATTCCTAGACCGGGAGAAGCTATGATGGGCAAAACTCCTGGTGATGGATGCTTTTACAAGTTTAGTACCCATTACTTGGATAAGGCTAGGGAAGGGAATATCCCTGTTTGGATTGTTACTATGCCTGCTGAGGTACAAAAGATTCAGAATAGGGAATTTGTCCGTGTATCAGCAGACTATACAGTAATTTTGCGGCCCCTTAATGAATATGGTGCCATGGGAGATATGATTATCACCCGCATTACTGATATCAGCGGCGGTGGCATTGCCCTTACCAATGACAAGGAGCTGCCTGTAGGCAGCAAGGCAGTAGTAGAGCTGACCAGCATTCCGGGAGTGGGAATGCTGCGGATTACCGGTCAGATAATGCGATGTGTTCCTATCAAAAATGCAACCACACCTACTTATCAGATAGGTGTAAAATTCTTGGATATGAGCAAGGTACATCAGAATAAGCTGGTAAAGTTTATTTTTGAAATACAAAGACAAAGTCTGGCCAAGGGAATTGGCACTAAGTGAGAGGAGGCAGGCAAATGATTCGCGTGGTTATAGCAGATGACTCTGCCTTTATGAGAAAGGTAATATCAGACCTTTTGACCAAAACACCAGATTTTCAGGTAGTAGGTATTGCCAGAAATGGTAAGGAAGCTGTAGAGCTGGTTGCCAAAGAAAAACCAGATCTGTTGACGCTGGATATTAACATGCCTGTAATGGATGGCTTGCAGGCTTTGCAGGTCATTATGAAGGACTGCCCTGTGCCCGTGCTGATGTTCAGCAGTCTTACCAAGAAGGATGCGGATGAAACCATCAGGGCCTTGGAACTAGGAGCAGTAGATTTTCTTTGCAAGGCAGGAGGCTCAATCTCCAAAATAGATAGCATAGAGGACGATATTATTGAAAAATGTCGCAGTGTTGCCTCTGTTGGAGTAAGAAAAACAAAAAATATCCAGAATATTTTTCAGAAAAAGCAGGAAGCGCCGAATTTAAAGCGAATTAATATATTTGAGAGGAAAGGTTATGGAAATCAATCCTCCCAGACAAGCAAACCTACAGGCTTATCCACATCTCATGGATATACCAGTATGTTGGCCAAGCATGAGAATCCTCTAATGAAGCAGAAGCCTGCTACATCATTCTATAGCAGTTCGGCTGGAGGTAATTCTACCAAGCTTGTGGCTCTAGGAACCTCAACAGGAGGACCAAGAGCCCTGCAGCAGGTAATACCAAGGTTGCCAGCCAATATGCCATGTGGCATGGTAGTTGTGCAGCATATGCCGCCAGGCTTTACCAAATCATTGGCCGAGAGATTGAATTCTCTGTCTCAGGTTACGGTTAAGGAAGCAGAGCAGGGAGATCTTATTTTGCCAGGTCATGTTTATATTGCACCAGGTGGATATCATCTTACAGTTAGAGGAAATGCTGCAAAAAGAGAGATTTCTCTGAATCAGGATCCGCCTTTGGCTTCCCATAGGCCAGCAGTGGATATAATGTTTGATTCTGTGGTAAAATATGGTTCTGAGGTGGTATCAGTTATCCTTACAGGTATGGGATGTGATGGTGCTGCTGGAATGAAAAAGATAAAGAAGGCTGGAGGCTATGTTATAGCTGAGGCTGAAGAAACCTGTGTTGTATATGGTATGCCAAAATCCGTAGTGGAGGCTGGCATTGCAGATGAGGTTCTGCCAATAGGGCAGATAGCAGATGCGATTATAAAAAGAGTTAGGAATTAATCAAATCAGGGGGAATAGAAATGGAAACAAATCAGTACATGGAAATGTTTTTGGATGAATCACGGGAACATTTGCAGTCTCTGAATGATGGTCTGCTGAGCCTGGAAAATGATCCTGAGGATTTATCAGTCCTTAATGAGATTTTCCGTAATGCTCACACCTTGAAGGGTATGTCTGCTACTATGGGCTATACTAAGACTGCCGAGCTGACTCATGATATGGAGAATCTTTTGGATATGCTCCGCAAGGAACAGCTGAAGGTTAGCGAGGAAATTATTGATGTAATCTTCAAATGTGTAGATGCGTTGCAGGAAATGGTTGATAATATAGCCAACGGAGACGGTGAGGATGCAGTTGATGTATCTGAGCTGGTTCGTATGGTTAATGCCATCGCTAAAGGAGAGTCTGTGGCACAGGCTGAGGCAGAAACTGGTGTGAAGCTGCCAGGAACTCCTGTTGAGCCGGCGGCAGAACCTGCAAAGTCCCAGATGCCAGAGGGATGTGAGCTGAATGATACAGATATGTTGGTTATTAGAGAGGCCAAGAATAGTGGCTTGATTCCGTTCTGGGTACATGTAGAGATTGCGGATACTTGTCTTTTGAAATCTGCTCGTTCCTACATGGTTATGAATGTTCTGGACGAGCTGGGCGATGTTATTAAGTCTGTGCCACCAGCTCAGGATTTGGAGCAGGAAAAATTTGACCATAGCTTTGATGTTTGTCTGGTAACTGATGCAGATGCTCATAAAATAGAAGAAGGGGTTGCTGCTATTTCTGAAATCAGTGCAGTAAAAGCTACCGAAATTGTTTTGGATGCGCCAAAGAATGCTGAAGAACCAAAGGCTGGAGCTGCTGTTGCCAAGTCTTCCACTCCAGCACCAAAGGCAGCTCCTGTTGCCAAGGCAGCAGATAAGCATCCAGCAGCTAGTGGCAATGGTAAGCACGATAAAAAGACTCATGTAGGTGGACAGTCTGTTCGTGTTGATATTGAAAAACTGGATAGCCTTATGAATCTGGTAGGAGAGCTGGTTACTAACAAGGTACGTTTGGAGCAGATTGGTATGACTCATCGTCTTACTGAGCTGACAGAGACCTTGGAGCAGATGGATAGAGTAACTACTGACTTGCAGTCCGTAGTTATGAAGGTAAGAATGGTGCCTGTTAGCCAGGTATTCAACCGCTTCCCACGTATGGTTAGAGATTTGGCCAAGGAATTGAATAAGGATATTAACCTGACTATTGAGGGTGAGGATACAGAGCTGGATCGTACCGTAATTGATGAAATCGGTGATCCACTGATGCATTTGCTGAGAAACTCTCTGGATCATGGTGTAGAGCATCCTGATGATCGTGAGGCCAAGGGCAAGCCAAGAACCGGTGAGGTTGGCCTGATTGCTCGTCATGAGGGTAACAATGTAGTTATCATGGTTACGGATGATGGTGCAGGTATTAATGCAGATAAGATTCGTAACAAGGCTGTAGAAAAGGGTATGATTAGCCGTGAGGAAGCTGATGCTTTGTCAGATGCTGATGCAGTACGTTTGATTTTCCTGCCAGGCTTCTCTACTGCTGAAACCATCACTGACGTATCCGGACGCGGTGTAGGCATGGATGTAGTACGCAGCAAGATTGAGTCTCTGGGTGGCCATGTAGATGTAGAAACCAAGATTGATGAGGGTTCTGTTTTCAAGATTAAGCTGCCTCTGACCTTGGCTATTATTCAGGCTATGCTGGTTAAGGTTCAGGATGAGATGTATGCTATTCCTTTGGGCTCCATTGATAGCACCATCAATATTACTCCTAATGACATTAAGACCGTACAGAACAAGGAAGTTATTGTTCTGCGTGGACAGATTATACCAATTGCTCGCCTTAATGAGGTACTGAGTGTACCACAGGGTAAGTCCAATGAAGAGGATGATATCTTTGTGGTTGTTGTTCATGTTGGTGACCACAAGATTGGTATTGTGGTAGATAATCTTATTGGCCAGCAGGAAATCGTTATCAAGACTTTAGGCAAGCTTTTGTCCGGCCTGAAGATGTTGGCAGGTGCTACTGTTCTGGGTGATGGCCATGTGGCTATGATTCTGGATGTCAGCGCATTGATGTAATCGAAGGGGGTACAGAAGATGGCTAAGGATGATAAGGTAATGACTGACGATGATGTACAGGTAGTTGCCTTTAAGCTGAGAAATGAAGAATATGGCTTCAGTATTTTAAACGTGCAGGAAATCAAGGGCTTAACCGATATTACTCGTGTTCCTTTTGCACCGGATTTCATAAAGGGTGTAATCAATCTTCGTGGCAGCGTATTGCCAGTTATTGATTTGAAAAAGCGTTTGGGCTTGGAGGATACACCATATACTGCTAATACTAGAATTGTTATTGTACAGCACGATGAAGTTTCCGTAGGTATGCTGGTGGATGCAGTAACAGAGGTGCGTACTATTAGTGCAGCAGATATTGATACCACCAGAGCTATTACCTCTGGTACGGATTCCAGCTCTAAGTTTATTTCCGGTATCGGCAAGGTGGATGGCAGATTGATTATCCAGCTTAATATCAGTGAAATTATAGGACTGAGTGGTGAGGAATAAATCTTTCAGATTGTATAGATTGGTGGGATAAAGGAAATGTCAGATGATATCGCAAGTCTTTCTCCGGTGCAGATGGATGCACTGCGAGAGATCGGCAATGTAGGTGCAGGAAATTCTGCTACAGCGTTGTCACAGATTATCAATCGTCGTATAGATATGGATGTGCCAAGGGTATCTATTGTACCATTGGAGGAGGTTCCAGAGCTGGTAGGCGGTCCTGATACAATGGTGGTAGGCGTATTCCTGCGGGTATATGGCAAGGCTCCTAGCAATATTTTGTTCTTGCTGCCAAGGGATAGTGCTTTCTATCTGGTGGATATGCTTATGGGCAAGAAGCATGGCGACACCCAGAAGCTGGACTTTATGGATGAATCAGCCTTGATGGAGATAGGCAATATTCTTTCCGGTGCCTACCTTAATGCGCTGTTTAATTTTACGAATATTTCCTTGCTGCCATCTATTCCAGCCTTGGCTATGGATATGGCAGGGGCTATTCTTAGCGTTGTGCTGGTACAGCTTGGCCAGATGGGTGACCATGCCTTGGTTATTGAAACTGAATTCAAAACTGAGGATGATGGTATCAAGGGACATTTTTTCCTCGTACCAGATCCAGGTTCGTTGGAGATAATATTACAAGCAGTGGGAGTGTAACTATATGCCAGATTTAGTAAAGGTGGGGATGGCTGACTATAAGGTTGGCCGTGCACCTGATATCTTAATAAGTTATGGTCTGGGTTCATGTATAGGCATTTCCCTGTACGATCCTCAGACAAAAATTGGTGGTCTACTGCACATTATGCTGCCTGATAGCAGCAAATCCCGTTCCAATGAGAATAGAGCAAAATTTGCCGATACGGGAATCAAGGATATGCTACAGGAGCTTATTAGCATGGGAGCGGCCAAGTCCAGATTGGTTGCCAAGCTGGCTGGCGGTGCCCAGATGTTTGCTTTTGCCAATGCTTCCGATATTATGAGAGTTGGTCTGCGTAATGCCGCAGCCTCCAAGGAAATATTGGCTAGTTTATCCATTCCTGTTGTGGGAGAGGATACAGGGGGCAACTATGGACGAACTGTGCAGATTGATTTGGCCAATGGTGTCTATAAGGTAAAAACCATAGACAAGGGTGATAAGGAAATCTAACATGATAGATATTTGTAAGCTTACGGCAGCCCTGGTATTTGCAGCTATAGCAGGTTTGACGGCTATAGCTGCCGGATTGCTGAGTGATGTCCGCATATCGGTTATTCTCATGCGGACAGCTTGCATTTTTTTAGCCACCGGTGTATTGGTTTATATCGGTGCTTTTCTGTTTGAAAAGATAGGTTATGGCTCTCTGATTAAGGAAACAGAGCAGGCTATGACAGATTTGAAGCAGAAGGAAAAGCAGGAGCAATCTGAGGCAGAAGCCGAAGTAGCGGGGGATGCTCAGGATAAGGATGCTGCTACTGAGCCACAGCCGGAGAAGAGTAATCAGGAAGGATTTGCACCTCTGGATACAGATTCTCTCCGCAAGGTAACAGGCAGCAGTGAATCGTAATCAGGTGATACAAGCAATGGTGGTGAGGCATAGTGCAGAATGATCATAAATCAGCTGAGGATATAAATACTCTTTGGCAGGAATATTCCCAGAATCCAACTCTGGAAATTCGCAATCAGCTGGTGGAGCACTATCTGCCTCTGGTAAATATTATAGCTGGCCGTATGGCCATGAGTCTGCCGGCCCATGTGGACAGGGATGATTTGCTAATCAGCGGATATTTTGGTCTGATGGATGCAGTGGCCAGATATGATATCCGGCGAGGAAACAAATTTGAGACTTATGCCGGCCTGCGTATCAGCGGGGCCATGAAGGATGATTTGCGTTCCAGGGATTGGATATCCGTTTCCCTCAGACAAAAAATCCGTAGATATGAGACTGCGGTAAACAAGCTGGAGGGTACACTAGGCCACGGGGTAACAGATGAGGAGCTGGCTCAGGAATTAGATATGACTGTGGAACAGGTACATCATCTGGAGCAACAGATAAATGCAGCAACTATTATACCTCTGGGGGAATATATGAAATCTGAGGCCGCAGGGGCTCAGGATATGGATCCTCACAGCAGTGCCGAATACGTAGAGCTAAAGGAAACTCTCATGGGGGCATTGGATGAGCTGACCGAAAAAGAAAAGCTAGTGGTGTCTTTATATTATTATGATGAATTGACCATGAAGGAAATAAGCTTGATAATGCATTTATCAGAAGCGCGTATTTGCCAGCTGCATACCAAGGCTATATTCAAGCTAAGGGGATTTTTGGCTAATATGAATGAACTCTGATACATTTTACATATATCAGATACTGGCATCTAGTATTGAAGAATAGCCAGGGGGGCTGTACATGGATGAACGTAAGATTATAGCAAAAGTAGGTGGCGAGAAAGAAGGCTATCTGTTGGAATTCTGTGCAGATGGTATCTATCTAACCGTATACCCCAAGGATGGGACTGGCCTGATGTTTGAGGTTTCTGATATGCGTCGGGTTTTAAAGGATTTTAGTGTTTCGGATTATGACCTCATGGCTATGACTGATGCATTGAGAAAAAATGACGGCGTTCCTGTTTACTTGGGCAAGGATTTTACTTTGCCACAGAGCTATTCCGGCCAGGCTGCTGATGAAGAAGTAGATCAGGAAGCCTTGCAGGAGCATGTAGAATATGGCAAGGTTATTGTAGAGATTGCTTCAGATAGATTGTCTGCTACCATAAGATTTGATGTAGCGGGCAAGCAGTCTATTCCTACGGCAGAAATGATATATGAAGCATTGCAGGCAAAAAATGTCAGATATGGTATTAATGATGAGGCTGTTAATGAAGCAAGTCATACCGGTCGTCCTACGGAGGTGGCCAAGGGAGAGGCTCCTCAGAATGGGCAGGATGCTCAGATTATCCGTAAGTTTAATGTAGGCGAAAAGGGCGTACCTGTGGTAGATGAGCATGATAGGGCAGATTATAAGAATCTGAATATGTTCCTGCGGGCTAACAAGGGCCAGGTATTGGCGGAGAGAATACCTCATACCAAAGGAACTCCAGGTACAAATATATTTGGCGATAGGATTATGGCTAGAAATGGTAAGCCCAAGCCTGTGCCTGCTGGCAAGAACACCATTATCAAGGACGAAAATTTTGTGGTGGCAGATATGGACGGCCAGATTGTAGACAAGGGCAGCAAGATAGATGTGGATCCTCGTTTGGAAATCAAAGGAGATGTCTGCATGGAAACCGGCAATATTGATTTTGATGGAGCTGTTACTATTAGCGGCAATGTGGAAGCTGGCTTTGTGGTAAAGGCAGCCGGAGATATTGAGATCATGGGTATGGTTAGTGCAGCCAATGTAGAAGGCGCCAATATATTTATCAAGGGTGGCGTTCGAGGTATGAACCGAGGCTTTATTAAGGCAAGAGGGGATTTTCATGCTTCCTTTGCTGAGAATGCTGATATCGAAGCTGGTGGAGATATTTTCATTCAGGATGTGGCTATGCATTCCACTATACGGGCAGGTCACCATCTCATTATGGATGAAGGCAAGGGGCAGATTACTGGTGGCAACCTAGCGGCTGGTGAAGAAATTCGAGCTAGATGCATAGGTAATGAAGCCAATGTTATTACTCGTTTGAGCGTAGGTGTTAATCCTATGCTGCAAAAGGAATATCAGCAGGTGTTGAAGGAATACAATGAGGCCAAAAAGCGTCTGGAAATGCTGAATAAGACCTTATCAACCTTGGAAAAAATAGATATAAAGCTTTTGCCACCTAATAAAGTTGAGCAGCTGAATAGTTTGGTTCGCTCTCAGTTCCCATTAGCAGGGAAGGTGGAGCGCAGTGAAAAGCGGTTGAGGGAAATTGATGCGGAGCTGCAGAATATGCAGAATGGCCGAGTATGTGTGGCAGATACCATGTATCCAGGTGTACGACTGAGCATTAACTCCATTGTTAAGAATGTTCAGGTTAAGGAATCTCATTGTACCCAGTATGTTAAGGATGATTTTATCATGGTAGGTGCTTATTAATTTAAGATTTGAGGCGAAGACTTATGGATTTTGCACCAATGAATATGCGTATGGCTGTCCCACATGCCAATGATGTGGGGGAAATACAGCACAATCTTAATCAGCAGGCTGCTTTGCAGCAGGATTTTAAGGCGGAACAGCACAAAAAGCTTATTGAGCGTCAGCAGAATCAGGTACGTACCAAGGATGAGGCTGAGGGAGAGAAAATTAAGGATAATCCAGACCGAAAGCAGGGCCGTAGACAGCAGGCTAGAGGCCGTCGCAAATCTCCCAAGGAGATTATGGAGGAGCAGGAAGCCTTGGAAGCTCCAGAGGAACCACCTATGGCTGTGGACCAATATAGAGGACGCAGTATAGACATAAGCTGCTAATTTGTTATCAGGACGGAGTTGCGCATGACCACAGAGATATTGGGATTTATTATTATTCTGGGGGCAGTTATTGTACTGCTGGCCAGACAGCATTTGAATAAAAGCGAGGATGATCCCGAAGTATTGGAGGCGGCCACAGGCAGACTCAGATATGAGCTGGAGCAATCAGCCGATGAGATTATTAATCGCATGACAGAGCATGTGGATCGCTTGGAGCGTATGCTTAGGGAGGCTGACTATAAGGCTGAGCTTTTGCAGCAAAAAATTGATATGCTGCAGTCTATGGGCAACATGGATGTTAAAATGTCAGCCCCAAACCTTGATATGGAGGCCCCCCCCACAGCTGCTGTATATACTGGCAGAGAAACAGCGACCGCCAATAATATTGAGGAGAGCTATGACATGACTCCTTCAGATGAAAAGGCCTGGGAGTATATTCGTGAGGCCTCTATGAAGCTGGAGGCACAGTATGAGGCTCAGTCTAATACCATGCAGTCAGTACAGCAGTCTGATGCTCTGCAGCAGGCAGTGGATATTCAGACTGGCAATCTGGATGGTCTGGTTAGCGCGGGAGGTAATGCCAATGTGGCTCAGACTGTCAGCAATGCTGGTAAGGGTGAACAATTGCCTTATACTGATGAAGGTCAAGGCCTGGATACAGAGGTTGCTACCAAGGCCGCTAGGGATATGCTGGCTGATGGCTATGAACTGGAGGAAATTGCCAAGGCTACAGGTTTGGGCATAGGAGCTGTACATTTAATCAAACAGCTACAGGAAAAACATCAGTAAAGATTCATTTTCTATAGAAAATTTTTGTAGGAAGTTATAGAAAATATCAGTAATTTTTCTTGACACATAAGTGCATATCACGTATAATATCAATTGTGCATGGGGGCGTAGCTCAGCTGGGAGAGCGCTTGAATGGCATTCAAGAGGTCAGGGGTTCGATCCCCCTCGTCTCCACCATAAGCTATATAGAATAAGACTTTAGACGGTATATTACTAACGTGATATAGCGTCTCTTTTTATTATGTATAATAATATATTATTCGAACAAGGTGTTACAAATTTACTATACCACTACAGAGCTTCGGTCTATGATAGCCGTGGGCTGTTGTCAATTTGAGGTCCATCGCCAGAATATCGGTCGAATAAAGTCGAAAACTCTATCGTTCACTTGAGTTTTCGACTTGTAACTCCGAAACTATTGATTTTTTTGATTTTTCGGGTATAATAGAATCAAGAAAGTCAGGAGGTGCATTATGGCTGAATTGATCAACCGCCCCCAATATCTGAACCAGCTGATTCAAAACAAAGATGTAGATCTGGTGAAGATCGTTACAGGTATTCGCCGCTGCGGAAAATCATCCTTGCTGGATCTGTTTCATCACTATCTGTTGGAGAACGGCGTGTCGGATTCCCGGATCGTTCACATGAACATGGAATCCTTGCGCTACCGTGACCTGAACAATTACCTTTCTTTTTATGATTATGTCAGCAAGCAGATCTCTAAAGACGGAAAGACCTACCTTATATTCGATGAATTGCAGACTGTAGAGCATTGGGAAAAAGCAATCGAGTCCTTCCGCTTGGATTATGATGTAGACATTTATATCACGGGTTCCAATGCCTATCTGCTGTCCACGGAATTTTCTACGCTGCTCTCTGGCAGATATGTAGAGATACGGGTGCTACCGCTGTCCTTCAAGGAGTTTTTGGACTTCTACGAGTTTGCCCCCGATGTGACAATGGACGAAAAGTTCCAGAAGTATCTCCAGTTCGGAGGGATGCCGATTCTGAGAGAATACAAGTTCAACGAAGCGAGAAGCAATCAGGCACTGGAAGGTATCTATTCGACCGTGGTGCTGCGTGATATTTTGCAGCGCAATAATGGCACAGATCAAGCTATGCTTCAAAAAATCATGCTGTTTTTATGCTCCAATATCGGCAGTATCACTTCTCCGAACAGTATCGGAAATGTACTTTCCAACGAGGGAGACATTCAAACCGGTAAGCAGAAGAACATTGCGGGGAAAACGGTGAATAAATATATTTCCATGCTCCGCAATGCGTTTGTATTCTTCTCTGTCGGTCGGTATGATGTAAAAGGAAAGCAGTTGCTCAAAACTCTTGGGAAGAACTATATCATCGACATGGGTTTTCGCAATATGCTTCTGGGCTACCGAGATGCAGACCGCGGGCATATCATTGAGAATATCGTATTTCTGGAACTGCTGCGCCGTGACTATCGGGTATATATCGGGAAGGTCGGAGAGACAGAGGTCGACTTCGTTGCGGAAAAGCCGAACAACAAGGTATATATTCAGGTAACGGAAAGTATGCTTTCCGCGGAGACTCGTGAACGGGAGCTTCGTCCGCTACGTATGATTGGGGATAACTACGAAAAAATCGTGCTTTCTATGGATCGCAGCTTCATCAATTCCTATGATGGCATAAAGTCACTGAATTTGATTGACTGGCTGCTCAGCGAATAAGTACTGCATTTTCGGAGCGAAATCAAAAGTTTTTGCAGTTCAAGTCGGAAACTTTGCAAGAATCGATTATCATAGAAAATGAAACAAGCAAGCATATACTGAGCCGTTATTTCAAATTGGAATGCCGAATTGAAATAAGAGCCAAAATATCTGAATATTTCAAAGCATCTGTTCATATGAGCAGGTGCTTTTCTTTTGCTCATGACGCACCTGCTCCTCTGGGGCAACGCTTACGCGCAGATCATCCGCAACGGTAAAAATGAGATCGTTGCGCTGTATCCCTCAGTGATGATGCAATGGATATGGGGGTTCCATTTAAGATCTCGACCGAATGTATGTAGAACGGCAACGAAGCCAGGAGTAAAGGATTTAGATTTATTAATTTTATAAAACATTTTTAGGAGTTGAAGCACCAACGGTGCTTTTTTTATAGAAAATTTACAGAGTGGAACTGTGCTAGAATTGAATGTATCAACTAAATGGTTTATAATATTGTAAGTTTAGGTGCATTTATGTGACTCTTGAGGAGTTAAAGCTGATATCCGATGTCATGGATGTTACCTTTGAACAGTCATTTATCTTTTCAGATGGGGAGAGGATAAAAACGAGTAATAAATAGGTGGTGAGTAGTACGGATACTGTGGATTTGATTATTAAATCATAAACAGGATTTTATAATGATTTGAAGGCTGATGATAATGGTCGATATCGTTCTTGGGAACACTGGGCTGCGTTACAGCATATGATAGATATTTTATTGCAGGAATAAGGAACCAGAAGGTAGCGACTGGAAATTACAATTTGAAGTCCATCTTGCAGCTTGTTGATTTTTATGATAAAAATGCTGATAAATTTGAATGTGTCAGAGGAAAAATGGAAGTTGCAGGAATGCCATATCCACAAATGAAAATGCTAGATATGGCATTTTGGCAGGTCGGATTTGAGTTGGATATAAACAAAGGAATAAATACTGCACACTAGGAGAAATGAATGGATAGATTTTCAGAGAAGAGCCTTCTTTCACTTGGAGATTATTATGTGTATGGACTCATAGATCCGCGCAGTAAGCAAATCTTCTATATTGGAAAAGGCACAAAAAATAGAGTGTTTGAACACGAGAAAGAAAGCCAGTGCAGTCCAGATAGTGAGAAGTTAAAACTGAAGACTATCGCAGATATCAAGGATGCCGGACTTGAAGTTGAAAAGATAATTATAAATTCAAATCTTACTGAAGAAAAGGCATTTGTTGCAGAGGCATCTTTAATCAATACGTTTAATTATGTCAGTGACGCAGGGCTTACTAGTATTGTTGCCGGGCATCATTCGGCAGAGGCCTTATCGGTTGAGGAGTATGAAAGAATAAACGGTGCCGTTGAACTTGAAGAAAAAGATATCAAGCACAGAATACTTGTTATCAAAATAAATAGACTCTATCAGAGAGGCATGGATGATAAGGTATTATATGATACTGTTCGCGGTATTTGGAGAGTATCAAAGGAAAGGGTTAGAACAGTTGAATATGTTTTTGGTGTTTACAATTCTTTGATTGTGGCCGTATATAAACCATCAAAGTGGTTTATGTGTAAAGAGGTAAAAGACAGACTCCCACGACAGGATATTGTTCTTACACCAAAAACAGAAAATAGATTATTCTTTGTGGATAAAAGATATGAACGGGGACTTCCACTTGATGAGAATGAAGAGTTCTATTTGGGAAAGTCGATAGCCGGACTGAAGATGAATCAGTCGGCGCAGAATCCTATTACATATCTGAACCCACGATAGAGATATTATTTTGATTTCGTAGGAAGTAAAAAGAAAAAGCGAGATTGTTCTTCAGCAGAGTTTCTTACCATTATTCCATTGATAATTCTTTTTAAATAAAAATCAGCTATTCATGCGCATGAATAGCTGGTTTTTTTACTTAGAAATGGAAATGGTTCATCATTTTCTGTGTTAGCTTTTTGCTGTCTATATCCTTATGCTTTAGGATTGTTTCTAGGGAGCTGACAAAGAAAAATGAGTTGATAGGGATATAACGGCGGCGTTTGCGGAAGTTTGCCCAATGAAACAGCTTGTCAAAAATATCTTCATAGTCCTGTCGGGTAGCATGATATTTTTCAATAATCCGCTTTAGGCGGAAGTCCTGACAGCCGTAATCATACATTTTGTCCAACAGCTCCTTCTTGGATAAAGTGCCTTCCTCCAGAAAGGCCTTAATCAAGCTGTTAATATAATTGTCACGACGCATAATTCGCTTCATAGCCATATAAAAGGTTATAGCCATGAATAACATAAAACCAACATAAAAAAGCAAAAATATCACCTCTGTAAAAATGTGGTATTAATACCGTTAATATATTCTCTATGGTAGATAAAACAGGGTAGCCAAGGTGCTATGCCCATTGTTCAAAAGATATTTTCTCATGCGCTCCAGACGTCCAAATAATGGGGCACCATGAAGTCGCAGCTTAAATCTCATAAAGGAACCTTCGAAATTGCCAAAGATAGGCACACGAGGCATTTCGTATGGATCATCCCAGGAATGAACCAAATCATAACGAACGGTAAAACCACCATCATAGCCACAGTCCTTTACTGCTGCCATAGAAGCCTCATCCATAGTACCGCATGGATAAGCCATATATTTGACAAACTTCAAGGTTTTCCACTCGGTAGCCAGCTTGCCCCCCATTAGCTGATTGTATAGCTCATCATGAGGCAATCCAGCCAGCTCTACATGGCTGAGGGTGTGGCTTTCCATATTTATGCCAGCCTCGCTCATTTCCTGCACCTGCTCCCAGGTAAGATAATTCTCAAAGCGATCCATAAAATCAGATACAAGGAAAATAGAAGCCGTAAAACCATATTTCTTTAATATAGGAAAGGCATTGGTGTAATTATCCCGATAACCGTCATCAAAAGTAATCATCACAGGCTTGGGCGGCAAGGGACTGCCGTATTTCAAATGGTTAGACAGCTGCTCCGGTGTAATGGAGGTATAGCCATCAGCCTTTAGGTAGGCCATTTCCCGTTCGAACTCGCTGACAGGTACAGTCAGGGCATTGTGATCCCTATCATTAATCTGATGATAGTTCAGCACAGGAATACCAGTAGATGCATCTCTGACAAAGGAAAGAAAGCTAGTGAAAAGCACGGCTATCACTAAATAAAGAACAACCAGACAACGCTGTCTTAGCGTTGGTAACATAATAACACGACCTTTGATTTTTCTTTTCATTGTAACCCGAGATGGGTATATAGTCAAGCAAGAGAAAAATGATATAAAACTATCAAAATAGATAAATAAAAAGAAAAATAACTTGCAAAATATTATAGTCTATGCTATTATATACACAACAGATGAAACGAAAATATCATTTTTAAGGAGTTAAAATGATAATGAATATCCAAAATACTATTACAAATAAGCAAGAGGTTTGGATCGGTGTAGACCTGGGAACTACAGGAGTTAGAGCTATTGCCTACGATGTAGAAGGACAGAAATACTGCTCCTCAGAGGCATTTTATCCACTTCTCACGCCACATCCTGATTGGGCAGAGGAAAATCCCCTGCAGATTTTCGAATCAGTAGAGAAGGTTATTAAGGAAACAGCTGCAGAGCTTCGCTACAAGAATTGTCTGTTACAGGGCATTGCCCTTAGTACAGTAATGCACAGCTTTGCTGGTCTGGATGAGCATTATGAACCATTGATGGATATGCAGACCTGGGCTGATAGCCGCAGTGCCAGCATTGTCAAGGAAATGAAGCAGGATGAAAATCTGTGCCGCAGTTTTTATGAAAAGACCGGTTGTTCTATTCATGCCTGCTATCCTCTGGCCAAGGTTATTTGGCTTCGCCGTAACCATCCAGTGATTTTCCAGCAGATGCGTTATGTAGGTTCCCTAAAGGATTATATCTTCCGTGGTTTAACAGGAGAATGGCTGATTGATCATTCCGCAGCTAGCACCAGCGGTATGTATAATGAAAAGAATATGGATTGGGATGAGGAAATTTTGGCCTATGCTGGTTTGAGACGGGAGCAGATGCCAAAAATCGTTTCCACCACCTATATGTCCAAGCTAAGCTCTCAGGCGGCAGCGGCTATGGAACTGCCAGAAGGAGTACCAGTGGTTATTGGTGCTACAGATGGAGTTTTGGTTAACGTAGGTATTGGCGCGGTACATCCAGGACAGCTTAGTGCCACCATCGGCACTAGCGGAGCTTTGCGGATGCTCACCTCACAGCCTATGACGGATCCCAAGATGCGTACCTGGTGCTACAATCTGGTGGATGATATGTGGGTAGCCGGTGGAGCTATTAACAACGGCGGTATGATTCTCAGATGGGTAAGGGACAAGATTTGTCATTATACCAAGGCTCATTTGGAAAATCTGGATGTAGATGGCTATGATTTAATGACCATGAAGGCCTCTCATATACCAGCTGGCTCTGAGGGATTGATAATGTTGCCTTGCTTTACGGGAGAGAGAGCACCATATTGGAACTCCGAACTGCGGGGGATGTTCTTTGGCCTTTCCTTGAACCATAGACGTTCACATATGATACGGGCAACTATGGAGGGAATCTGCTACAGCATGAACGCTGTATTGGATGCTCTGAAGGAATTTGGGGAGATTCAGGATATTAGAGTCAGCGGCAGCTTTACCAAATCAGATTTGTGGCTGCAGATTCTGTCAGATGTTTTCAATGAAAAGCTAACCCTGCCAAACAACAGTGAGGGAGCAGCCTTTGGAGCAGTGGTTTTGGGCTTTATTGCCAGCGGTAGATTGAAGAGTATTAAGGACACCACCGAGTTGGTGCATCCTAGAAAAGTTTACACGCCAATTCCGGAAAATGCAGTTACCTACAAGGAGCTATATGGAATTTTTGAACGGTTGTATTGGAATCTCCAGCAGGAGTTTGTAGATATAGCAGCATTTCAGAAGAAAATGCAATATTAATCAAGTTATTAAACGGAGGCGGAATAAAAATGAGTAAGATGAATATAGGTATGGTAGGCATGGCTGTAATGGGCAGCAATCTGGCACTGAATATGGCAGACAAGGGCTTCGATGTGGCCTGCTACAATTACACCCCGGATTTGACAGAAAAGGTAATGAAGGAGCATCCTCATGAGCATATGCATCCTTTTTATGATTTAAAATCCTTTGTAGAATCTCTGGAAAAGCCAAGAAAAATCATGTTTATGATTATGGCAGGCGCCCCAGTGGATTCCATGTTAAACCAGCTGCTTCCTTTGCTGGAGCCAGGGGATATTGTTATGGACGGTGGTAATTCCTTCTTTGAGGATACCCGCAGACGTCATGATTTGGCATTGGAAAAGGGTGTTAGATTCTTTGGGGTAGGTATTTCTGGCGGTGAAAAGGGTGCTAGATTAGGCCCATGCATTATGCCGGGGGGGGATAAGGATGCCTACGAATATGTCCGTCCTATCTATGAGGCCATTGCAGCCAAGGCTGGTCAGGAGCCATGTTGTGCGTATATTGGCTCTGATGGTGCAGGCCATTATGTGAAGATGGTGCACAATGGTATTGAATATGCTGATATGCAGCTGATAGCAGAAAGCTCCCTGCTGATGAAGCATGTGGGAGGCATTCAGAACCATCAGATGGCAGATGTATTTAACCAGTGGAATCAGGGTGAACTGAAGAGCTTCCTTATCGGAATTACTGCAGATATTTTTGCCGAAAAGGATGATTTGGCAGCTGGGGAGCTGGTGGATAAGATTGAGGACAGTGCAGGTCAGAAGGGCACTGGCCGTTGGACCAGTATTCAGGCTATGAAGCAGGGAGTAAATACCTCCATGATTACCGCTGCCTGCAACAACCGCGTTATGTCCAATCTTCTCTTGGAGAGAAAGGCCTTGGGAGAGGTTTTGTCAGCTCCAGAGAAAATAGAAACTGTAGATGAAGCTTTCTTGGAGGATGTGCGTCGCAGTCTTTACGCAGGTAAAATTGCTGCCTATGCTCAGGGCTTCTCTCTTTATCGTTCTGCTGCCAGCACCTATAATTGGCAGTTGGATTTTGGCAAAATTGCCGCTATTTTCCGGGCAGGCTGTATTATTCAGGCAGAGTTCCTGAACAAAATTACCGAAGCTTATCAGCGTCAGCCACAGTTAGCCAACCTCATGCTGGATGAATTTTTTATGAAGAAAATTCAGGAGAATCTCCCTAGCCTGAGAAGAATCGTTTCTCTGGCTATTGCCAATGGAGTACCTGTGCCAGCGCTGGCCAATGCAATTACTTATATTGACAGCTTCCGTGCTCAGCAGCTGGGTGCCAATATCATTCAGGCTCAGAGAGATTATTTTGGGGCTCATACCTACAAGCGTATTGATAGGGAAGGATCTTTCCATCATGAATGGCAGGAGCATTTTGCCAAATAATTATGTATAAATAAATGCAGGGAAAAATCATGACAGCAGTTGAGGGGCTGCTGTCATGGAAAAAGTAAAAGGGGGAATTTTATATGCCACTCGTTATTTTGGCCATTGGTATTTTGGCGCTGTTTTTCTTGATTGTCCGGGTAAAGCTGAACAGCTTCCTGGCCTTGTTACTGGTAGCAGGCTGTATAGGCTTTGCTGAGGGATTGCCTATTAATCAGATTATTCCTACCATTGAAAAAGGCTTAGGTGGTACTCTGGGCGGTTTGGCTATTGTGGTATCCTTTGGTGCCATGCTGGGCAAGCTGATGGCAGAAAGTGGCGGTGCTCAGCGCATAGCCACTACTCTGATTAATGTTTTTGGCCGCAAAAATGTAAGATGGGCGGTGTGCCTTACCGGTTTTGTGGTAGGTATTGCCCTGTTCTATGAAATCGGCTTTATCTTGTTGATTCCACTGGTATTTACCATTGCTCAGTCCGCAGATGTGCCTCTGTTGGAGGCAGGTATTCCTATGGCAGCAGCATTGTCTGTAACTCACGGCTTCCTGCCACCTCATCCAGGCCCAACAGCCATTTCCATTATCTATGGCGCTGATATTGGTACTACACTCATTTATGGTGCTATTATTGCTGTACCAACTGCCATTGTGGCAGGTCCTATTTTCTGCAGTACTGCCAGAAATATTCGTCCTAATATTCCAGAGGGAATGCATAGTCCCAAGATTTTTGCTGATAATGAAATGCCAGGTTTTGGTATTTCTGTATTCACTGCTTTGGTGCCTGTAGTTCTCATGGCTGCCTCTGCTGTAGCCAAAATGACCATGGATGCAGATTCTGCAGCTTATCATGTGCTTACTTTCCTTGGCTCTCCAGATATGGCTTTGACAATTTCTGTAGCTCTAGCTTTCTATACCTTCGGTATTGCCAGAGGCAAAACCATTCCTGAGATTATGAAGGTTGTAGAGAGTGCTGTTCTCAGTATTGCCATGATTCTGCTGATTGTAGGTGGCGGCGGTGCCTTGAAGCAGATTCTCATTGATAGCGGTGTAGGCCGTTATATTGGTGAGATTGCAGCCCAGTCCAATTTGTCTCCACTGCTGATGGCCTGGACCGTAGCAGCAGTTATCCGCACAGCCTGCGGTTCTGCCACTGTGGCTGCCTTGACAGCCGGTGGTATTGCAGCTCCTGTAGTAGCTGTTACCGGTGTCAGCCCAGAGCTGATGGTATTGGCCACTGGAGCAGGCAGTTTGATTTTCAGCCCTCCTAACGATCCTGGTTTCTGGCTTTTCAAGGAATTCTTTGGCCTGACCTTCAAGGAAACCATTCGCACCTGGTGTGCTCTGGAAACCATTATTGCTGTTATGGGCTTGGCTGGCGTATTGGTAATTGAAGCTTTTATCGCCTAAGCTAAATCTAACACAAGTGTCCTCTCTACTGATATATTCCCAACTTTCAGTAGATTCCTTATACCCAATCCTGTCTGCGCCCCCAAGATGCAGACAGGATTTTCTAATCTTGAAAGAAAAATTAGAGACATTTTCTTTGCTTCAAGTAGATGTTATAATAAAAGCAGGATTTTGTTGCCTGCTAAGGCGATACAGGTTGGATATATAAAGGGGAACTCTTATGACCGGAGAAAAAAATCAAGCGGTACTGCCTATTTTGCGCAGTGTATATCAGGATTTAACCAAATCAGAGCAGCGGATAGCCAGCTATATTATGGAAAATGCAGCCAGGATTATGGAGCAGACTATTCCAGAGCTGGCAGGCAATACCAAAAGCTCTGAGATAACCATATCAAGATTTTGCAAGAAGCTAGGCTTTAGCGGTTTGCAGGCCTTGAAAATAGCCTTGGCAGCGGAGCTGTCCAATGCTGGGGAAATGGAATTTCGTGAAATTGGGGATAAGGATACGGAGGAACAGGTAGCTGCCAAAGTTTTTCAAAATATTATGGATGGACTACAGGACACCCTAAAAATTTTGGATTTTCAGCAGGTGGCTAAGGCTGTACAGGTCTTGCAAAAAGCTAGGCGGGTGGCTGTCTATGGCTATGGTAATTCGGCTACTGTATGTCAGGATATTGAAACCAGATTTATGAGATTTGGCATGGTGATTCAGGCTTATGCGGATATGAGTCAGCAGCTGACCTCGGCCAGTTTGCTAACCAAGGAGGATGTGGTTATTGCGGTATCTCATACAGGAGCCACTATCAAGCTGCTAGAGGCTGTTCGAGTAGCCAAGAGAGCCGGAGCAGCGGTTATTGTTATTACCAGCTATGCCCAGTCCAATCTAGCCAAGCTGGGGGATGTAGTGCTGACTGGTATGGGCCGGGAGGTGCACTATAGCTCCGAATCTGTGGCTTCCCGTCTGATACATATGGCCATTACAGATGTTTTGTACACCGCTATGGCTAGAAGCAACCCGGAGAGCTACCATGATAATATTGCCAAAATGCGGTCCGTAATTGCCGATACCAGGGAGTAAGAACAGAATATTTTTCCATCATATGGTAATAAGGTAAAATAAGGGTGGACTATTTTGCAAATTTCCTTATAATTATATATGTACTGTTATTTATAGCGAAGATGCAATATTAACAAAAGTTGACAATCTTCTCTGGTAGCAGTTGCTAGAAGGACAGTATATGTCCCTCTGGAGAGTGTAATTGAAAGGAAGCTATTTATTGTATGAATAGAAATGATTTATGCTGGTGTGGCAGCGGCCTGAAGTACAAAAAATGTCATTTGGCCTTTGATGAAAAGCTGGATGGGATGAAATTTGATTTTTTCAAGGGACAGGTTCGACCACCTCATAAGATTATCAAAAATGCTGCAGATATTGAAGGTATCCGCAAGGCTGGTGTTATTAACGACGCAGCCCTTGACCTGGCTGGCAGTATGGTGCGGGAGGGTATTGATACCGAATCCATTGACACAGCAGTCCGGAAATTTATTGAAGGCAATGGCGCTATTCCAGCCTGTCTGAACTATGAGGGCTTCCCCAAGAGCATTTGTATATCTCTAAATGATGTGGTTTGTCATGGTATTCCATCCAAGAAAACCATTCTTAAAGAGGGAGATATTCTCAATATAGATATTACAACTATTTTGGATGGCTATTATGCAGATGCTTCCAGAATGTACACAGTAGGCAAGGTGGCACCAGAGGCACAGCGCTTGGTGGAGATTGCCAAGGAATGTATGCTGGTAGGCATCGAGGCAGTTCATCCTTGGGGCTATGTGGGAGATATTGGTGCGGCAGTTAATGCTCATGCCAAGGCCAACGGCTGCTCCGTAGTTACAGAGCTAGGCGGCCACGGCGTAGGCAAGGACTTCCATGAGGATCCATATATTGCCCATGTAGGAATGCCAGGTACTGGCATGCTGATTGTGCCAGGCATGGTATTCACCGTGGAGCCAATGATTAATGCAGGCCGTTTCAAGGTAACAGTAGACAAAAAGGATGGCTGGACAGTTCGTACTAAGGATCATTCCTTGTCAGCTCAGTGGGAAAAAACAATCTACGTTACCGAGACAGGTGTAGAGGTATTGTCCAGCTGATAGCAGCTGTTAAGGGGAGATATTATGCTGTACAGGCTATGGAATACAAATGAAGATAATAGCTCTGACGCAGCGGAAATGTCCTCAGCAGGACGGCTTAAGGAGATTATCAATGTTCTTCGACAGCGGGAACTGCTGCAGGGAATTACCCCAGTCAAGGTTAGACAGGTATTGGAAGATTTGGGCCCGACCTTCGTGAAGCTGGGACAGATTATCAGTATGCGTCCTGATTTTTTGCCTACAGAATATCGGAATGAGCTTACCAAGCTTCAATCTGATGTGCGCCCTATGGAATTTTCTGTGGTCAAGGAGATTATCAATAGGGAGTATCAGCAGAACTGGGATCAGATTTTTTCCTATATAGATTCTGAAGCTATGGGCTCAGCCTCCATAGCGCAGGTTCATAGAGCGGTGCTGCTGGATGGCAGCAGGGTGGTTGTCAAGGTACAGCGGCCCGGTATCTACGATGTTATGGCCAAGGACATCAGTCTGCTGAAAAAGGCTGTTTCTGTGGTAAATATAGTTCATGATTCAGAAAGTGTTGTGGACTTCGAAAGTATTGTAGACGAAATGTGGGAGGTTGCCAAGCAGGAGATTGACTTTATTCTGGAGGCTGACCACATTGAGGAATTTGCCCATCTCAATAAGGATGATGAAAATATTCTCTGTCCTAAAGTTGATAGGCAGCTAACCACCCCTCGTATTCTGGTTATGGAATGCATGGATGGCATTCCCTTGGATGATGCAGATGCCTTAGCTGAGGCTGGGGTAGATATGGAGCGGATAGGCAAGCTGTTAGGCGTCAACTATGTAAAGCAGATTGTGGAGGACGGCTTTTTTCATGCAGATCCTCACCCCGGCAATATCTGGGTAAAGGATGGCAAAATCCTTTGGCTTGATCTGGGCATGATGGGCAGGCTTTCTGCCAAGGATAGAGCCAGCTTTCGCAAGGCCATTATGGCATTGGTAACTGGCGATGTCTATGAGATGAAGGAAGCTATATTGGCTCTAGGCGTGCCAAGAGGCAAGGTAGATCATGTCCAGCTTTATGATGATGTGGCCATGCTGATGAACCAGTATGGGGATTTGGACTTTGAGCACGTCAAGGCAGGTGAGCTGGTACGACAGATTCTCAAAGTACTGCAGGGCAACAATATCTCGGTGCCGCATGGTTTTAGCATGTTTGGCAGAGGTATGCTGATTATGGAGGGAGTTATGACTCGTTGCTGCCCCAAGGTCAATTTCTCTGAGATTTTCGGGCAGGGACTGCGTATCAGCCTGGAAAAGGATTTTAGCTGGCGTAATCAGATTAACAAAGCCAAGCGGGAGGGATATACCCTGGTAAAAAAATCCATGCAGCTGCCAGAGCAGATATCGGATATTTTGAAAATGACTCTTAGTGGTCAGACCAAGGTAAATCTGGATATGACGGGTTCTCAGGAGCCTTTGCGGCAATTGGATGCCATGATAAACAAGATGATTATGGCTATTATCAGTGCTGCCCTTTTGCTAGGCTCCAGTACCATCTGCACCACCCAAATGACGCCGAAGATTATGGAAATCCCCCTTTTGGGAGTGCTGGGTTATTTGGCTGCTATGGTGTTGTGCAGCAAGCTGTTGTGGAATATAATAAAAGCTGACAGGAGGAAAAAGTAGTTGCGAGGAATCAGAGGAGCTATTACTGTTGAGGAAAATACAGCTGAGGCTGTTATAACTGCTACCCAGGAGGTAGTAACTGCCATGCTGGAGGCTAATGAAATAGCCACTGAGGATATTGGAGCGGCTATTTTTTCTGCCACAGAGGATATAACGGCAGCCTTTCCTGCCAAGGGAGCCAGAGCCTTGCCGGGGTTTGATATGGTGCCTTTATTTGATGCCCGCCAGATGGATGTGGAGGGAGCCTTGACCATGTGTATCAGGGTATTGCTTCTGGTAGATACAGATAAAAAGCAAAAAGAAATCAAGCACATCTATAGAGGACGAGCACAGAATCTCAGACCAGATTTGGTGAAATCATGATTATATAAAGATTTTACTTGCTTGTGCAGGTGCACAGTTTTATAATGATAACATGTAAATGTAAGGGAGGTTTTTTTGTTTATGAACAAGATTATTTCTACAGATAAAGGTCCAGGAGCTATTGGGCCATATTCTCAGGCTGTTCAGACTGCTGGCGGGATGCTGTTTGTTTCCGGTCAGATTCCTCTGGTACCAGCTACTGGTGCTATGGTGGAGGGCGGCATCAAGGAGCAGGCTACTCAGGTATTGAACAATCTGAAGGGTATTGTGGAGGCTGCTGGTTATCAGCTGTCTGATGTAGTCAAGACAACTGTTTATCTAGCAGATATCAAGGATTTTGGCACTGTTAACGAGATTTATGGTCAGTATTTTACAGAAAACTGCCCTGCTCGTGTATGTGTAGAGGTAAGCAAGCTGCCAAAGGATGCTTTGGTGGAGATTGACGTTATTGCCTCCAAATAATAAATATTTTGTTGTGATTTGCAGCTCTGAGGCAAGAATATTCTGGGAAGATTAACCATTGCTTTGGGGCAGCTGTTCCTAAGGGATTTTCTATATAAGAGAAGGAGTGTTATCTTTGAGTAAAATCGAAAACACCAGTGTAAACGCTATTCGTATTCTGGCAGCAGAAATGATTCAGAAGGCTAAGTCCGGTCATCCAGGTCTGCCAATGGGCTGTGCTCCAATTGCCTATGAGCTGTGGGGCAACCATATGAATCACAATCCAAAGAATCCAAAGTGGTTGAACAGAGATCGTTTCATCCTGTCTGGCGGTCATGGTTCTGCTATGCTGTATTCCCTGCTGCATCTCTTTGGCTATGGCCTGACTATGGAGGATCTGAAGAACTTCCGTCAGTTGGATTCTCTGACTCCTGGCCATCCTGAATATGGTCATACCATAGGTGTTGAGGCAACTACTGGTCCTCTGGGTGCTGGTATGGGCATGGCTGTAGGTATGGCTATTGCTGAGGCACATCTGGCTGAGAAGTTCAACAAGCCAGGCTATCCTGTATATGATCATTATACCTTTGCTCTGGGCGGTGACGGCTGCATGATGGAGGGTATTTCCTCCGAGGCCTTCTCTCTGGCAGGTACTCTTGGTCTGTCCAAGCTGATTATTATCTATGATAGCAATCGTATTTCTATTGAGGGTTCCACTGATATTGCCTTCACTGAGGATGTTCAGAAGCGCATGGAGGCCTTTGGTTTCCAGACTATTGATGTAGCAGATGGCACTGACCTGGTTGCTATTGGCAAGGCTATTGAGGAAGCTAAGGCAGACAAGACTCGTCCTTCCTTTATTACTGTTCACACTCAGATTGGTTATGGCTGTCCTGCTAAGCAGGGTTCTGCCAGCGCTCACGGCGAGCCACTGGGTGAGGAGAACTTGAAGGCTACCAAGGAGAATCTGGGCTGGACCTATGATTCATTCACCGTACCTGATGAGGTTTATGCTGACTATGCAGCTAAGGCTGCCAAGGGCCAGGAGGCTGAGGATAAGTGGGAAGCTATGTATGCTGAGTGGCAGGCTAAGTTCCCTGAGGATGCAGCTCTTCATGCCAAGTTCTATGACAAGGAAGCTATCAAGGCTGTTCTGAATGATGAGTCCTTCTGGGCACCTGCTGAGAAGCCAACTGCCAGCCGTGCTCTCTCCGGCAATATCATTAACAAGTTGAAGGATATTGTACCTAGCCTTATGGGCGGTAGTGCTGACCTGGCTCCATCCAACAAGACTGAGATGAAGGGTGAGACTTTCTTCAGCAAGGATGATAGAAGCGGCCGCAATATGCATTTCGGTGTCCGTGAGCTGGCTATGGGTGCTATCGGCAACGGTATGGCTCTGCACGGCGGCGTAACTGCCTATGTAGCAACCTTCTTCGTATTCTCTGACTATGTAAAGCCAATGATGCGTCTGGCTGCTCTGATGGGCTTGCCTATCACTTATGTACTGACTCACGATTCCATTGGTGTAGGTGAGGATGGCCCAACTCATGAACCTATTGAGCAGTTGGCTATGCTTCGCGCCTTGCCAAATCTGCAGGTATTCCGTCCAGCAGATGCTGTAGAGACTGCTGCTGCTTGGTACACTGCTGTAGCAGATACTACCTGCCCAACAGCTTTGGCTCTCACCCGTCAGAATCTGGCGATTATCCCAAGCAGCAAGGAAGGCGCTCTCAAGGGCGGCTATGTAATTGCTGATGCCAAGAAGGATGTTCCAGATGGTATCATCATTGCTTCCGGTTCTGAGGTTGGTATCTCCTTGGAGGCCAAGGAAATTCTGGCTCAGCAGGGTAAGGATGTTCGTGTAGTATCCATGCCATGTGTGGAGCTCTTTGAGGCTCAGTCTGATGAATACAAGGAGCAGGTATTGCCAAAGGCTGTTCGTGCTCGTGTAGCTGTAGAGGCTGCTTCCGACTTTGGTTGGGGCAAGTATGTAGGTCTGGATGGTGCAACCGTAACCATGAAGGGCTTCGGTGCCTCCGCACCAGCAGAGCTTCTCTTCAAGAAGTTCGGCTTCATCAAGGAAAATGTAGCTGAAACCATGAGCAACCTGCTGAAATAAGTAAATAAAAGAGAAGCAAAATCGTAACTTCTCCATATACCTACGCAAATGCCGTCCCATATCGGGGCGGCATTTTTGGTGCAACTTAAAGAGCTGTAACGCTAACAGAAAAAACTTTAGCGGGGCAGCTCTTTTTGTGTTGGACAAAAATACCTTCAAAATAGACAACTGAATACTTAAAAGTTATTTTCGACTTTACAACCGCAAGACTGAATAACTTTACGGTAAAGAAAAAATCAAAATGTCTTGCGGGGGGGGGCGAACGTGCTATGATAATAGACAAGTGGATAACTTATATTGAACTGTGGACAAGTCGAAATGTTAATAAATCCATTAGGGGATGGAGTGTAGTTGTTTGTGAAAAAAAGTTTATTCTTTTTGATGCTGTTTGATGCTGCTGTATTGGCTGTGGTGCCCTTTGTAGCACTGCTGTTACGGCTAGATGGTAATACAGGCAGCCGTTATTTTGCTGTGCTGTTATCGGTGCTGCCAGTGGCAGTAGTTATCAAGCTGGTACTGTTTTATCTGTGCGGGATTTACAACAGAATATGGCGCTATGCAACTGTACGAGATATGTTTGCCATCATTGGTGCCTGTACTGTGGCCAATGTGATTGTAGCTCTATTAGGTCTTTATAATCAGATAGACCTGCCTAGAAGCATTTATATTATCTCCTATATTTTGGATGTGGGTCTAATCTGCTTCTCCAGGTTGTCAGTACGGATGCTTTTGATGATGAGTCAGTCCGAGGCCAGTGAGGCCCAGCAGCGAAAAATGCTTATTATAGGCGCCGGGGATGCTGGTGTCATGATTGCCAGAGAGCTGGTACAGCGTGGCGAGGGCAAAAAGCTTTTAGGTTTTGTGGATGATGATACGTCTAAGGTAGGCAAGAAAATCCTGGGCTATGGCGTATTGGGAAATACAGATACTCTGGATACCTTGGTAAGCGAAAACGAAATCAAAGAAATCGTCATAGCTATGCCATCAGTCAAAGGCAGTATTATCAAAAAGGTTGCTAGCAAATGTCGTGGTCTAGGCTGTCATGTCAAAATATTGCCTGGGCTATATGAGCTGATAGATGGTCAGGTATCTGTCCAACAACTGCGGAATATTGAGCTGGAGGATTTGCTGCGCAGAGATAGCATCAAGCTGGATATGGCTGCCATTAGCAGATATATAGAAAACAAGGTGGTTTTGGTTACAGGAGCTGGTGGCTCCATTGGCTCCGAGCTTTGTCGGCAGATTTCCTTAGCCAAGCCAGCTAAGTTACTGCTTTTGGGCAGAGGTGAGAATAGTATCTATGAGATACATCAGGAGCTAATCGAAAAATTTGGGGCTCAGCGGTATATTCCGATTATTGCAGATATTCGGGATGCAGAGCGCATAGATGAAGTATTCTGCACCTATCGTCCTCAACTGGTATTTCATGCTGCAGCGCACAAGCATGTGCCTTTGATGGAGGCTCAGCCTGTGGAGGCAGTAAAAAATAATATTTTTGGCACCCAGCATGTGGCTATGGCAGCGGACAAATACGGCGCCGAATCCTTTGTTATGATTTCTACCGACAAGGCTGTGAATCCTACCAGTGTTATGGGAGCCAGCAAGCGCTTGGCCGAAATGGTAATACAGAATATGAATCTCCACAGTCAGACTAGATTTGCCATTGTGAGATTTGGCAATGTATTAGGCAGTCGGGGAAGTGTAGTGCCTCTGTTCAAGAAGCAGATTGCCAAGGGCGGGCCTATAACCATTACAGATCCTGAGATGGTGCGGTATTTTATGACTATACCAGAAGCGGCTCAGCTGGTTTTGCAGGCAGGCACCTTCTCTCAGGGTGGGGAGGTATTCCTGTTGGACATGGGTGAGCCGGTGAAGATACTGGATATGGCTCGGGATTTGGTGGAGCTTCATGGCCTTATACCGGACAAGGATATTAAATTTGTCTTTACGGGACTGCGTCCGGGAGAAAAGCTCTATGAGGAGCTGTTAACCGCTGAGGAAGGAACCCGCAAGACTTGCCATGAGCGGATTTTTGAAGCCCCTCTAGGCAGTATTGTAACTGACGAGATTATGCAAAGAATATCCTCTTTGGAACATGAAAAGGACAATTATATCATCCTTCATACCATCAAGGATTTGATACCAACGTACAATAGCAAGGCATTAGAAAATTTGGATAAGAATAGGTGAGAGAATGGATACATTGACAAAGCTGAAAGAAAAAATCATCAGCCATAAGGCAACTGTAGGTGTAGTAGGGTTGGGCTATGTAGGTCTGCCTCTGGCTGTGGAAAAGGCCAGAGCTGGGTTCAAAACCATAGGTTTTGATGTGCAGAAGCAAAAGGTAGATATGGTTAACGCAGGTCACAACTACATTGGGGATGTGGTCAATGAGGATTTGCAGGCATTGGTAGAATCTGGCATGCTTTCTGCTACTACAGATTTTAGCTTTGTCAAGGATGTAGACTTTATTGCTATCTGCGTGCCTACCCCATTGGATGCCCATCAGCAGCCAGATATTAGTTTTGTCAAAGGCAGTGCAGAAGCTATTGCCAAGCATCTAACTAAGGACACTATTGTAGTGTTGGAATCCACCACCTATCCAGGTACCACAGAGGATTTGTTGAAGCCAATTTTAGAAAAGGGTTCTGGCTTGAAATGCGGGGAGGATTTCCTGTTAGGCTTTTCACCAGAGAGAGTAGATCCAGGCAATCTTCTTTACAAAACTAAGAATACCCCCAAGGTAGTAGGTGGTATTGGCAAGGAAGCTACTCATGTTATTGCAGAGATGTACCGTCAGGTATTGGACAGTGATATATATGAGGTATCCTCTCCTGCTGTGGCAGAGATGGAAAAAATATTGGAGAATACCTATCGCAATATTAATATTGCCTTGGTTAATGAACTGACCATGCTTTGTCACAAGCTGGGTATCAGCATGTGGGAGGTAGTAGATGCAGCCAAGACCAAGCCATATGGTTTTCAGGCCTTTTATCCAGGTCCTGGCCTAGGAGGACACTGTATTCCTCTGGATCCATATTACCTTAGCTGGAAAGCTAGAGAATATGGCTTCCATACCTCTCTGATAGAGGCTTCTGGCATGATTAATGATCGGATGCCTGAATATACTGTTAGCCGCTGTGGCGAGGTGTTGAATCGCTTTCAGAAGTCTATTAACGGTGCTAAGGTACTGATTTTGGGAGTAGCCTACAAGCAGGATATTGATGATTATCGGGAAAGTCCAGCTCTGAGAGTTATTGAGGAATTCCAGAAGCGAGGCGCAGATATTAGCTATTATGATCCTTGGGTGGCTCAGTACAAATACAAGGGAGAAATATATCAGGGCTTGAAGGAGCTGAGTCCAGAGGTGCTGGCAAAGGCAGATATTGTGGTGATTACCACAGCTCACACCAATGTGGATTATGAAATGGTGCAGAAATATGCCAAGGCTATTTTTGACACCAAGAATGTGATGAAGAATATTAGCAAGCGTGAAAATATAGAGGTTTTGTAAGAGATGAAATATGCACTTATTGGCTGTGGCCGAATAGCCATCAATCATATCAAGGCTGTTATCAATAATCAGCTGGAGCTAGTGGCAGTATGTGATGTACTGCCTAACAAAATGGAAGAGCTGCTTTCCAAGCAGGGCTTGGCAGAGAATAAGGATATTCTTCGCTACACAGACTATCGACAGATGATAGAGGAGCATCCAGAAATTCAGCTTATTAGTATTGCCACAGAGAGTGGCAGTCACGCCGAAATTGCTCTTTACTGCATAGATCATGGCATCAATCTGATTATTGAAAAGCCTATGGCTATGAGCATTGTAGATGCAGATGAAATTATTCGTAGAGCAGAAGCCAATCATGTGAAGGTATCTGCTTGTCATCAGAACAGATTTAATATTGCCGTACAGAAGCTGCGGAAAGCTGTAGAAGCTGGCAGATTTGGCAAGCTTTCTCATGGCAGCATCCATGTCCGCTGGAACCGTAACAAGGATTATTATACCCAGGCTCCTTGGCGGGGCACCTGGGCTCAGGATGGCGGCGCCTTGATGAATCAGTGTATTCATGGCATTGATTTGCTCCGTTGGATGATGGGCAGTGAGGTGGTATCTGTCTATGGACAGACCAAGCAGCAATTCCATCATTATCTGGAGGCTGAGGATGTAGGCATGGCTGTAGTAAATTTTGCCAATGGTGCCGTGGCTACCATAGAGGGAACAACCAATGTATATCCTCAGAATTTGGAGGAAACCCTATATGTTTTTGGGCAGTGGGGCACTGTCAAGCTGGGAGGTAAATCCACCAACAATATTGATGTCTGGGATTTTGCAGATGAAACAGATGAGGACAGAAGTAATAAGGGCTTGGAAGAGGCTGCCAGCAATGTATATGGCAATGGACATACCAGCCTTTTTGCTGATGTAGTGGAAGCTATAGAAAAGGATCGCCAGCCTTATGTGGATGCCAAGGCTGGGCGGGATGCGCTGGAAATGGTACTGGCGATTTACAAGTCTGCCGCCGAGGGCCAGGCTGTGAAATTGCCATTGAAAGAATGCAGTACATTGGATTTTGTAGGGAGATTTGACCATGAATAATGAAGAAAAGGAATACTTTGTTCATGAATCATCCTATGTGGATGAGGGGACAAAAATTGGCAAAAAAACCAGAATCTGGCATTTTTCTCATATTTCCAAGGGAGCAGAAATCGGTGAGGGCTGTAATCTTGGGCAGAATGTCTTTGTAGGCAATGATGTCAAAATCGGTAATCATGTAAAGATACAGAACAATGTTAGTGTCTACGAGGGGGTAGAGCTGGAGGACTATGTATTCTGTGGCCCTAGTATGGTTTTTACCAATGTAAGAACCCCAAGATGTGAATATCCACGCAATACCTCAGCAGATTACAAGAAAACCTTGGTAGGTCGTGGTGCCAGTATTGGTGCTAATGCCACCATTGTTTGCGGTACTACCTTGGGAAAGAATGCCTTTGTAGGCGCAGGTTCCACAGTAACCAAAGATGTGCCGGATTATGCTATGGTATATGGCAATCCAGCCCGTATTCATGGTTATATGTGTGCTTGTGGTGATACTACAGTGCCAGCAGATGCAGTAGAGTTGAAATGTCCAAGATGTGGCATAGATGTGCAGTTGAAGAAATAAAACAAGATATAAGGCGGTAGGATAGGATGATACCTTTTATAGATTTGCAGACACAGCAGGAGAAAATAAAACCAGAGCTGTACAGAAGGTTGGCCCAGGTATTGGCTCATGGTAAATATATTTTAGGCCCAGAGGTGCAGGAGCTGGAAGCCAAGCTGGCTGATTATGTAGGTGTAGAACATTGCATTACCTGTGCCAATGGTACAGATGCCCTGTTGATTGCCCTTATGGCATTAGGGGTAAAGGCAGGGGATGAGGTAATAGCTACAGCTTTTACTTATGTAGCCACTGGTGAGGTTATTGCCAGATTGGGAGCAACCCCTGTATTTGTAGATATTGACGAAAAAACCTACAATCTGGATGCCAGCAAAATAGAAGCTGCTATTACAGACAAAACCAAGGCTATTATGCCAGTAAGCCTATATGGCCAGTGTGCAGATTTTGATGCTATTAATGCCATTGCTGAAAAATATAATCTGCCAGTAGTAGAGGACGGTGCCCAGAGTTTTGGAGCTACCTACAAGGGAAGACGCTCCTGTGGACTCTCTACCATTGGCTGTACCAGCTTCTTCCCAACCAAGCCATTGGGGTGTTATGGCGATGGAGGGGCTGTATTTACCAATGATGATGAATTAGCCAAAGCTATGGATATGATTCACAAACATGGTCAGGATAGACGATATCATCATGTACGCATGGGCTTGAACAGTAGATTGGATACCATGCAGGCAACTGTTCTGCTAGCCAAGCTGACCATTTTTGAGGAAGAAGTAAAACTGCGGGCTGAAGTAGGCGCAAAATACACTGAACTTTTGGCAGATGTACCAGGCATTATAACTCCATATATAGAGCCACATAATACCTCAGTATATGCCCAGTACACTGTACGGGTACAGAACAGAGAAGAGTTGCAGGCCAAGCTAAAAGAAGCAGGTATACCAACAGCAGTACACTATCCAATACCATTGAACCAGCAGCCAATGTTTGACTATCTCCACCAGGGCACCGGCAGCGTACCAGTAGCAGAAAAGGTAGCAAAGGAAGTAATGAGCCTGCCTATGGGCGCTTGGGTGAAGGATGAGGATATGCATAATATTGTAGAAGCATTGAAGAACGTATGAATATTGTTGCCAGATTAAAATCTTTGACATTGCTGAAAAATGCCAGTATATATACTGGTTCAAATATATTAAGTGCTCTCGTACCATTTTTTTGTATGCCAATTTTGACTAGATATTTAGAGCCATCAGATTACGGCATTGTTGCCATGATGGGATCCATTATCAGTTTTATGACACCGTTTGTGGGAATGAATGTACATGGAGCAGTGGCGGCAGCTTATTATCATGACAATGTTGACTTTCCGGAATTTGTTAAATCATGTACTACTATTTTGATACTTTCAACGGTGGTAGTTACTTTGGTGGTGTTGTTGGGAGCAAATATCATAGAATCATATACATTGTTTCCAGGTGATTGGTTATGGACGGTTGTAGTAGTTTGTTTTTGTCAGTATATCTTGGTGGTGCAGCTTACTATTTTGCAGGTGAAACAGAAAGCTATCAAATATGGAACCATTCAGATTATTAGTGTGGTAACTAATATAGGGGTGTCTTTATATTTGGTAGTTGTTTTGTCAATGAACTGGCAGGGAAGAGTTCTGGCTCAGGTTTTTAGTGGTTGCTTGTTATTAGTATATAGCATCTATTTTTTGCGGAAAAATGGATTATTGGGGCTTAGCTTTGATGAAAAGTATATAAAGAGAGCACTTAATTTTGGTGTTCCATTGATACCTCATGCTATATCTGGCAGTTTGATGACAATGGCAGATAGATTCTTTGTAGCAAATTTTATAGATATCGGTACAGCAGGATTATTTGTATTAGGTTCACAGATAGGATCAGGTATGGAACTGTTAACATCTTCATTTAATAAGGCATATGTCCCCTGGTTGTTTGGAAATCTAAAGAACATAACAGAAGAAAAGAAAGTAAGGATCGTAAAGCTCACATATATATACTTTATAGTCATATTGGTAATAGCTGCATGTTATTCTCTCCTAATGCCAAGTATACTGGGAATTTTGGTTGGAGAAAAATTTTATGCTGCTGGCGATTATATTTGGCCATTCGCTTTTGCTGGTGCACTGAATGGTATGTATTATATGTTTTGTAGTTATGTTTTTTTTAAAGGAGAAACTACTAGGTTAATGCATAGAACCATTTTTGTTAGTGTTTTACATACACTTATATCCTATTATTTTACTTATAAATATGGAGTAACTGGAGCATGTTGGTGTGTGATTATATCATATGTGTTATTTGTTGTAACTACTTGGAACTTAAGCAATAAAGTATACAAAATGCCATGGTTTTATTTAGTTAAGCTGTAAAAAGAAATCTTGGAACTAATATAACGTTAGGGAGAATATTATCTTATGAATATTTTTGATTGTGTAAATGATATAGAAAAAGACTTTCCTGTTGCTGATTGGAAAGTTGATGACATAGATATTTGGCCTATCGTTCGTATAAATTTGTTTGATGAGAATGATGAACAGGCACTATCAGGCACATCAAAAAAGCATAGATTATCAGGCATTATAAATGAATTTAAATTGCTAATGTTGTCATTTTACATTTTTATCAGAGATTTCAAACATAATGATTTTTTGCATAAAGCTGAGGTATTTTTTTGGGGATATAATGCAGATAGGACAATAAGGCTTTCTACCGGTGAAGTTTGTTGTCAAAATTTAGATATGATTAAAGAAAGATTAAAAGAAAAAGGATATAACGAATATATGTTAGAGAACATCTGCAATTTAAAGATTAATATTCCTAGGTACGGTAAATCCAATGTTAATGTTTGTTTCGATTTGTTTAAAATAAAATGTAAAATAAAATTTATGAAGTTGTTTGGTAATAAATATGATGTGTATTGTCCAAAAATTAATGAAGTAAAAAGATATTTGCAGTCAAATGGTTTTTTGTGTAATAGTTGTTCAGAATTAGTATTATTAAATAATGGAATTCATATTAAAGAATATGCCAAATATTTTGAAAGAATATTGAGTCGTATGAATGTTAAGTTAGCATTAATAGTATGTTGGTATTCATGTACTGTAATGGGATTGATTTATGCCGCTAGAAATAAAAATATATTCTGTGTTGATATTCAGCATGGAGCGGCAGGGGGAAATAATCACAGAGCGTATTCGAGATGGTATAATGTGCCGCAAGGTGGATATAATACATTACCAACTAATTTTTGGTGTTGGTCTGATGATGATGCAGAAGCAATAAATAGTTGGTACGGAATTGCTGATGGAATAAATAGAGCTTTTGTGGGAGGTAGGACACCTCAAAGTTATTTTTTAGATAAAGATTATGGCAATAAATGGATAGAATTGATCAATCAAACTAGACAACATGGAAAAAAAATGGTTTTGTTGACATTGCAAACTGGCGTGACTATACCGTTATGGCTTATAAATTATATAAAAAATAGCATAAATACAATTCAGTGGTATATCAGATTGCATCCAGCAACAGATGAAATTCAGCAAGATATTGTGAATAAACTAAAAAAAGAAAAAAATGTGGAGTGTAAGATAGCATCAAGCTGTCCATTGCAACTTTTACTGGAATTTGCATTTTTACATATAACATCACATTCATCAGTGGTATTGGAAGCAGAAGAATATGGATTGAAATCTGTAATAGTTAGCGAGCAAGCAGTGAATTATTTTAAAGCAAGTATAGAACGAAAAATGTGTTATTTCGCTGGGAATGCTAAGAAATTAGATAAAATTATTGAAGAAACATCAGAGAATATGCATGTAATTAATCACAAATCTATGGAAATAGCAAATAAGAACGGCATAAAAAATTTAATAAAAATTATAGATACATTGAGATAAATATTTGTTAATTTTGACTGTATAAAGGGTGAGTATTTTCATGTTTAATTTAGTCAATTTTATTGGTGATTATATTACTAAAAGAGAAGAATCAATGTTTATTGTGGACATTGAGCACAACAAGGAGGAATTATCAAAAAAAATAAAGGATAAGTCTGTACTTGTTATTGGCGGTGCGGGATCTATTGGTTCGTCTTTTATAAAGGCTATATTGCCATTTCGTCCTGCTTCTCTTGTGGTGGTAGATATAAATGAAAATGGCTTGGCAGAGCTTACTAGGGATTTGCGCTCGACTAAAGGACTGTATGTGCCGGAGGATTATGTACCATATCCTCTGAATTTTGCTTCTGGGGTATTTGAGAAGATGTTTAGAAATCGTGGCGGTTTTGATATTGTGGCCAATTTCTCCGCTCATAAGCATGTGCGTTCAGAGAAGGATATATATTCTATAGAGGCACTGTTGCAGAATAATGTTTTGCAAGCAAAAAAGCTGTTGGATTTGTTGTCAGAGCTGCCACCGGAAGAGTATTTCTGTGTATCGACGGATAAGGCTGCCAATCCAGTTAATATTATGGGGGCCAGCAAGCGGATCATGGAAGATGTGATTTTTGCATATTCTGATAAATTCCCAGTAAAAACAGCAAGATTTGCCAATGTGGCATTTTCCAATGGTTCTTTGCCAGCTGGTTTTATAGCAAGATTGCAGAAACTGCAGCCGCTTAGTGCCCCATCTGATGTTAAGCGGTATTTTGTTTCACCAGAAGAAAGCGGTCAGATTTGTATGCTGGCTTGTATTCTGGGTGAAAATAGAGAAATTTTCTTCCCAAGGCTGGAAGAAGCTCAGATGATGACCTTTGACAAAATAGCTACTGCCTTCTTGGAAGCTCATGGGTATCAGGTATTGCTGTGCAATAGTGATGAGGAGGCCATTAATAAGGCTGTAGAGCTGAAACATGGAAGTAATTTGTACCCAGTACATTATTCAGGTTCTAATACTTCTGGAGAGAAGGCCTTTGAAGAATTTTATACGGATAAGGAAACAGTGGATCTCACCAGAATGAAATCATTAGGTGTGGTTACTAATAAAGAGATACCAGATGTATCTCGTATTGAAATTTTATTTAAGAAGTTAAATGCAGCATTTGAAAAATCTGATACGACCAAGGATGAGGTTGTATCTATTATGTCGGAGTATTTACCAAATTTTGAGCATATAGAAACAGGCAAATCCCTAGACAGTAAAATGTAGTAAATGGAGGACGGAGATATGGGCAGATTTGTACCGTTATCAATTCCAAATTTTGAGGGCAATGAGCGAAAGTATGTAGATGATGCTATTGAACAGGGATGGGTTTCTACTGGTGGAGCCTATATTAATAAGCTGGAGAAATCTTTATCACAGTTTTTGCATGCTGATAATGTAGTAGCGGCCTGTCAAAGCGGTACTGCTGCCTTGCATTTGGCTATGGTTGAGGCTGGTGTTAAGCCAGGTGATGTAGTATTGGTGCCACCTTTGACCTTTATAGCGGCTGTTAATCCAGTAAAGTATCAGTTTGCAACGCCGGTATTTATAGATTGTGATGATAGTTTCTGTATGGATGCCACAAAATTACAGGATTTTTGCCAGCAGGAGTGCAGCTTTGATGGAACACAACTAACATATAAGGGGAATCCAGTAAAAGTTGTTGTAATTGTTCATGTATTTGGCAATATGGCAGATATGACTGCAATTATGAGCATAGCTCATAAGTATAATCTTAAAGTAATTGAAGATGCAACTGAAGCATTAGGTTCTAAATATATTGATGGTCCATTAGCTGGTAAATATGCTGGTACTATTGGAGATTTTGGTTGTTATTCCTTTAATGGAAACAAAATAATAACTACTGGTGGTGGTGGTGCTATAACTGCTAATGATACTAAGGTTGTAGATCATATACGTTATTTGTCTACACAGGCCAAGGATGATGTTCATTATTATATACATAATGAAGTAGGTTATAACTATAGGATGACCAATCTTCAGGCTGCTTTAGGTGTAGCTCAGTTGGAGGAGTTGCCAGAGTTTATTCGTCGCAAGCAAAAAAATTATAAATTATATTGCCAGCTTTTCGATAGTTTTGAATTAGGCCATATGATAGGTTTTCGCAGTGATATTGACTCCAACATGTGGTTTTATTCCTTGGAAATAAATCGAGATAAGGTAAAAGCCACTATGAAGGAGATTATCACTAAGCTGGAGAAAAATGGAGTTCAAACCAGAGCTATATGGGGGCTTATTAACGAGCAGCTGCCATATATTCACGAGGTAACATACAAGCTAGAAAAGGCACCATATTATGCGGAACGAATATTGAATATTCCATCCAGCACCCAAATTACGGAAGAAGAAATACATTATGTAGCGGAAAATATAAAAAAGGTTTTGGAGGCATTTGCTCATGGATAGAGAGCGACTTGCAAACTTCATAGGTAGAGAATCATTGAGAATAGTTGATGCTATGGCACGAATAGATGCTGTAGCTGGAGGGGTTATATTCATTGTGGATGAATGTGACAAATTAATTGGCTGCGTTACAGACGGTGATATCAGGCGCTGGATATTAAAATTTGGAGATTTAAGTGCGTTGGTTAGCAAAGCCATGAATAAAAATCCAATTTTCATTAGTGCCCAAGATATAAAATCTGCTACAGAAATTATGATAAGAAAATCTGTGACAGCACTTCCCATTGTAGATAATAAAAAACATATAGTGGATATAGTTTTATTGAAGGATTCTCAAAATAAATACAAAGAGACTAAATCTTTATCTGGTGTTCCGGTAGTTATAATGGCTGGTGGTAAAGGTACAAGACTTTATCCGTATACCAAAATACTTCCTAAGCCGTTGATTCCCATTGGAGATACCCCTATAGTAGAGAGAATAATAGATTGCTATGTAAAATATGGGATAAATGCTTTTTATGTGACAGTTAATTATAAAAAAGGTATGTTAAGAGCTTATTTTAGCGATTTAAACCCTGCTTATGATGTTAAATTTGTTGAAGAAGACAAGCCATTAGGCACAGGTGGCAGCATCAAATTGATAGAGGAAAAATTTGTAAAGCCATTATTTGTCACAAATTGTGATGCATTGATAAGAGCGGATTATGCAGATATTTACAAATTTCATAGAGAATCAAACAATTTAATTACCATGGTTTCGGCTTTGAAAAATATTACGGTTCCTTATGGGGTGGTTAATTGTGGTCAAAATGGGGAATTGACATCTATGGAAGAAAAACCTAAGTTGTCATATTTTATAAATACTGGTATGTATGTAATTAATCCTGAAACAATAGATTTGATACCAGATAACACCATGTTTCATATGACACACCTTGTAGAAAAAGTTATGCAAAGTGGTGGAAAGGTTGGTACATATCCAATAAGTGAAGATTCTTTTTTGGATATGGGGGAATTTGAAGAAATGAAACGAATGGAACAGAAACTTAATATTGTTTCTGATAGTAGTGCTTCTTTGTAGGCATCGGAGGAATATTATGGAATTGGGTAGTGAATTCAATCTTGATCCAAAGGATTTAACAATAAAATCAGGTAATATTGAAGAATATTTTTCAAATTTTCAAACTAGGTGGTTTGATTATGGACGTTCTGCAATAAAATCAGTAAATGTACCTATGGATAAATTTATTTTGCTACCAGAGTTTATTTGTGAATCTGTTATTAGGTGTTTTCCATTGGAAAAAGTGCATTTTTACAAAATAACAAGAGATTTCCGAATAGATTTCCAAGATTTATTTTCCAAGATTGATAATTCTGTAGGAACAATTTATATTTGTCATTATTTTGGATATGTGCAGGGATATTCAAGGCTATTGCAGCTCAAAAATATTGCAGAGAAATATAAAATTATAGTTATAGAAGATACTACACAGGCGTTATTTTCTTGTAAAAATATTATTGGAGACGTAGCAGTAGCTAGTTTGCGGAAATGGCTTCCTGTACCGCAGGGAGGGGTTTTATATTCCTCCAATGATATTTCAGATATGGTTGTTATGCCTCAAATGAAGAGCACTGATAATAATAGAATATATGGGATGTTATTAAAGGATATCTTTTTGAAAAAAATATATGACACAAATTCCATGTATAGAAAAATTTTTGCGGATTGTGAGGATAGGGTTGATTCAAATTCAACAATTCAAGAAATATCTGATTTGGCCAGGTTTATGTTAAGCTGCTTTAACATAGATGGCGTGATTGCTAAAAGAATACGTAATTACAAAAGGCTTGGTAACTTTTTATCTAATAGGGGAATAAAATATAGAGAATTTTCTGATACGGATTGTCCGCTAGTATTTCCTTTAAGAGTAAAGGAAAGAGATTCATTTAGAAGATATTTGATGAATAACAAGGTATATTGCGCAGTACATTGGCCATTTGACAATATAAGGAGTAACGAACGGAGGATGGCAAAATTAAATGCAGATGAGTTAATATCATTGCCTATAGATCAAAGATATAAAGATACTGATATAGATTATTTGTGTGATGTAATTGATAAATATGGGAAAGATTTGCAATGATAAAAATATATAATGAGCTAGATAGAGATATTTGGAACAAAACAGTAAAATCATTCTCGAATTGGGATATATACTATTTATATGAATATGCTTTGTCATTTAAAATTCATGGGGATGGAGATATATTTCTTGTGTATTTTGAATATCAGAATGACAGACTTTGCTATGTAGTTATGCAAAAGGATATTGCTAATAGTAGTTTGTTTAGAGGAAAGCTATACAATGGTTTTTATTACGATTGGGAAACTCCATATGGATATGGTGGGCCTTTAGTAGATAGACCTCTTTCCAAGGAGGCACAGAATGTATTTAAGGTAGAATTGAACGAACATTGTACAAGAAATAATATTGTTAGTCAATTTATACGCTTTCATCCGTTATTAAAAAATTTTGAGGTGCTTCCAAATTTTATAGAGACGAAATATCTTAGGGATACGATTTTTATAGATACTAGCGTGGATAAGAATGAAATCATGTCTAATATGGACAGCAAAAATAGAAATATGGTACGCAAGGCTATAAAGAACGATGTATCAATAGTAAGAGCGAATATTGATGAGTTGCAAGATTTCATACCTATGTATATAGAGACTATGCAAAAAAATAAGGCTGATGAGTACTATATTTTTAATAGTGAATATTTTGACTCACTAAGGAAAATGAGTGACAATGTTTGCGTGTTTTATGCAATGTATAATGATATTCCTATTAGTGGAGCCATAATATATTATAATGATAAATTTGCTCATTATCATTTATCGGGATCCCATGTTGATTATAGAAAGTATTCTCCTAGTAATTTGCTGCTGTACGAAGTGGCTTGTTGGGCTCATGTCAGAGGCATAAAGTTGTTTCATTTAGGGGGTGGAATGTCTCCGGATGATAGCCTATTTGGTTTTAAAAAGCAATTTAATAAGCATGGTCGAGCACCGTTTGTTGTTGGACGAACAATATTTGATAAAGAAGCATATGATTTCTTGTTAGATGTGCGAGAAAAAAATGAGGAATCCTTTGATAGAAATAATGGCTTTATGATTCAGTACAGGAGGTAGCGTAGATGCGGACTTGTATAATAGCTGAAGCTGGAGTAAACCATAATGGTGATGTTGCTATAGCAAAAAAACTTTGTTTGGCAGCCAAAAATGCAGGAGCAGATATTGTAAAATTTCAGACTTGGATAACTGAAAAGATTATTACTCAGAACGTGAAACAGGCTGATTATCAGTCTGAAAACACAGGCAGTAATCAATCACAGTTTGATATGCTGAAAAAATTGGAATTATCCTATGATGATTTTAGAGAAATAAAAAAATACTGTGATGAAATAGGAATAACATTTGCCTCGACAGCAGATGAACAGGGTAGTCTTGATTTTTTAGTGGATTTAGGAATTCCTTTTATAAAGATTGGTTCTGGAGATATAGGCAATATTCCGTATTTAAGATATATGGGGACAAAGAAAATGCCTGTTATTCTCAGTACAGGTATGAGTACGTTAGGCGATGTGGAAATTTCAATTCAAGCTCTTAGGGAGGGTGGAGCAGAAAATATAAAATTATTGCATTGCACGACAAATTATCCCTGTCCTTATAATGATGTTAATCTGAAAGCAATGGACACATTAAAGACAGCCTTTGGCTTAGACGTAGGTTATTCTGATCATACAGAAGGTATAGAAGTAGCTATAGCTGCGGTTGCTAGAGGAGCTACTATTATAGAAAAACATTTTACCTTGGATAAGAATATGGATGGTCCGGATCATAAAGCCAGTATGGAACCAGATGAATTTAGATGTATGGTAGATTGTATTAGGCATATAGAATCTGCTATAGGAGATGGTCAAAAGCTACCAACTAAGACAGAAGATGAAATATCTAAAGTAGTTCTAAAACGTATTGTATCCCGTAGGGAGATAATGCTTGGCGATTTTATCACGGAAGCAGATATTTGTGTGAAGCGCAACGATAGTGGATTGCCTGCGAAAGTATGGGATTTTGTGGTTGGCACAAAAGCTAACAAATATTACAAAATTGACGAAGGAATTGAATTTTAATATGTATGACATATGTGTGGTGACAGGTACAAGAGCCGAGTATGGCCTATTAAGGCCATTGCTGTTTAGATTAAATAAAAGTGAATTAGTAGACCTAAAACTAGTTGTTACAGGTAGCCATTTAAGTAAAAAATTCGGAAATACTCAGGATGAAATCATAGCAGATGGATTTAGTATATATAAAAAATTATTTATTCCACTGGATGATGATAGTAAGTTTGGAATGACTATTTCTGCCAGTGTAGAAATGCAATGTGCAGCAGAATTGTTTAGTACATATACACCTGATGCGGTTATATTGTTAGGAGACAGATATGAGATTTTATCTGTGGCATTAGCGGCATTTTTTGCAGGCATACCAGTAGTTCATATTTCTGGTGGAGATATTACAGAAGGCGCTGTAGATAATGTTATCAGGCATTGCCTGACAAAAATAAGTTCGCTACATTTTCCTGGATGTATGGATTCTGCCATAAGGATTATACAAATGGGAGAACAACCCAATACTGTATTTAATGTTGGTGAGCCTGGGGTAGAAAACTGCTTAAAAACTAGACTAATGTCTCGTCAAGAGTTGTCTACAAATTTGGGCGTTCAATTTATAAATGGTAATTACTCTGTGGTAACCTTTCATCCTGTAACAATGGAAGAAGATACAGCAGAGGAGCAGGTTTGTGAATTGATAAAGGCGATGAATAGTTTTGAGGATATGTCATATATTATTACCCTAGCAAATGCAGATTATGGAGGTCTGGGGATTAATAATATTTGGAGGCAGGAAAAGGAGAAACATTCTAATTGGTTAGTTATTTCTTCTCTAGGAGTAGTTAGATATTTGACAGCCGTAAAACATGCAAAATTAGTTATTGGCAATTCGTCTAGTGGTATTGTAGAAGCGCCATCTTTAGGAACACCGACTATAAATATTGGTGATAGGCAAAAAGGACGAATGATGGCTGAGAGTGTTATTTGTTGTGCTCCCCATTGCGAGGATATAGTTAATGCTATGAGAAAAGGAGTAGAAGCTGATTTTCAGAAGATGTCATTGCATGTGAAATCTCCTTTTGGTGATGGAACTACATCAGAGCAGATTATGGAGAAAATTTTAGCGTTTCTATCTGATAAAAATAAAACTAGAGAAAAGCATTTTTATGATATAGATTTTTCAATTTAGATAAGGTGTGTAAAATGAATAATATAGCAATTATTCCAGCAAGAAGTGGGTCAAAAGGTTTACCAGACAAAAATATATTAGATTTAAACGGACATCCCTTGATGTATTACACTATAAAAGCAGCTTTGAAATCAGGATGTTTTGATACAGTTATGGTATCTACTGATTCAGAAAAATATGCAGATATTGCAAAATCATGTGGTGCAGAAGTTCCGTTTTTGCGATCAGAAGAACTATCAAGTGATACAGCTGGGAGTTGGGATGTAGTGCGGGAGGTTTTAACGCAATATAAAGTTATGGGAAATAGTTTTGACGATGTTGCACTTATGCAGCCAACATCGCCATTGAGAAATGCTGAGGATATAAAAAATTCCTTTAAAATGTTATCAAGGGATAACGTTCATACTGTTGTATCGGTTACAGAGGTGGAACATCCAGTGCAATGGTGCTTTACTATGTCAGAAAGTAATTCTATGAAAACATATGCCGCATCACCATATAATCAGATGCGTCGTCAGGATCTTGAAACACACTATAGAGAAAATGGTGCCATTTATATTGTTAATGCTTCTAAAATATTGAATAGGGATTATAACTATTATAGAGATAATTGCTATGGTTATGTAATGCCAAGAGAGAGGTCAATAGATATCGACAGTAAAATGGATTTTATGATTGCGGATATGCATATCAAAAAATTATAGATTTAGGAAAGTATTATTGCCAAATTATTTTGAAATAAATTGAGTGCATAGGGAGTTGAATTATTGTGCCATTATATACAAAAGTTTATTCATTGCTATTTAAATTAGGGTTTTATTCGCAAGAGGATTATTTTCGAAAAGTGATTTTAAATACTCAGAGTATCAGTTATTCGGAATGCAATAAGATTTGGGAAAATCCAGATGTAAAGGTGCATGGTAATATACAGGATGATGCTATACAAAAAATGGCGGATCATATTAAGAAGATTATGGACGTACAGAAGAATGATGCGGTATTGGATGTGGGTGCTGGTGATGGTTTGGTGGACGAAAAACTAAAGAATGCTGTTAAGTCTTATTATGGGTTTGACTTTTCCAATCAGAAAATAGGAGAAGCTAGGAAACGTAATCCTGAATGTGAATATTGGCAGCAATCATTTTTGGAGCCTATATCATTATCAGAACAAGTTAATAAAATTTTTTCATTTTCTGTTATGCAATATTGTACTCCGGATGATATAAAAACATTTCTAAAGCATCAAATAAAAACAATTTCATCATCTAAGGGAGGAATGATTGTACATTTTGATGTGCCAGATCAGGATAGAGCCTATAATTATTATAAATCTTTTGATAGAGATATAGTAGACAAATACAAAAAGGAGCTAAAAGTTATTTTTAGTGACGGGTCATATTGGCATGATATGGATAAGGTAAAAGAGGTATGCAAGGAGTATAACTGTGATGTAGAAATAATGCCATCGGCTTGTAAATACCGTAGTGATATTATTATACATGTTTGATTTTTAGACAGGTGATATTTGTGGAAAATAAGTCTAAGTATAGAAATTTATGCACAGTAGAAAAAAGTATTCCGATTTTTTCCCGGGATTGGTGGTTGGATGCGGTTTGCGGAGAGGAAAATTGGGATGTAATTATTATTGAAAAAGGTGGCATTATTGTCGCAGCTATGCCTTATGCTTTGGTAAAACAATGGGGATTTACTGTTGCTGGAATGCCTTTGTTGACACAAAAGTTAGGACCGTGGATAAAGTATCCAGACAATCAGAGTTATGCAAAACGTTTAGAATATGAAAAAAAGATTATCAACAAGCTTGTAGAGAATATTCCGCATAATATAGCTAGGTATACGCAAAATTTTGATTATAGTGTGACAAATTGGCAACCATTTTATTGGAATAATTTTACACAAAGTACTAGATATACATATGTAATTGAAAATTTATCAGATTTAAACAATATTTATAAAAGTATGCAATCAAAAATAAGAACAGACATCAAAAAAAGTCTTAAATTTGTGCATGTTGAAATATCTAATAACATAGAAGAATTTTATAAAATAAATAAAATGACATTTGCAAGACAGGGAAGATGTATACCATATAGTTTGGAATTCCTTGGGAAATTAGATGCAATATTGCTAGAAAAACATGCTAGAAGAATATATATAGCAAAAGATAATGAAGATAGAATACATGCTGCCATCTATATAATATGGGATGAGGACAGTACATATTATTTGATGGGAGGGGGCGATCCAGAGTTAAGAAATAGTGGTGCAACAAGTTTGTTAATATGGGAGGCAATTAAATTTGCTTCCACTGTAAGTAAAAAGTTTGATTTAGAAGGAAGTATGTTAGAACCTGTTGAAAGATTTTTTAGAGGTTTTGGAACTGTTCAAAAACCCTACTTTACAATTTCAAAAACTTTTGACAAGCGAATGAGGGCAGTTTATATATTTCGTGATATGGTAAATTTATTGCGAGGGCGCTAAACGATGACGGAAAATTGAAGGGATATATATGATAACAATTATTTGCAACGATAATTCACGAAAAGAACGTGAGTATATATATGATGTTATATTTCAAGAATTTCTTGGTATTGAATACAAGGTGATTTATGAAAAAAGAAAAGATGTACTCTTAAAATGTGATAGTGCAATATTATATATGTCCGATCGATTTTTTCAGCAATCCCAATATTGTTGGTTGGGTGAGGAATCATTACCCCAGCTGCCTTTGCGAATAGAATCTGTACCTGAAGAAATTAGATATTTGGTAACGGAAGGAAAGCTTCCCATTATATATGAGGATAAGGTAGCTTCAGGATTGTTTTCTGCACTTAGTGATAATAATACAAGGTGTACATTGGATATTTTTGGATCGGCTTTTTTTATGTTAACTAGATACGAAGAAATAGTTAATCAAGAGCGTGACCAATACGATCGTTTTTCAGCAAAATCATCAATTGCATTTAAGGAAAATTTTTTGCATAGGCCCATAATAAATGAGTATATAGAGTTGTTATGGGGATGGATTCATAGTGTAGCTCCATATATACAAAGAAAAAAACATAAATACAGAATTATGCCAACACATGATGTGGATGTTCCATATTTGGCTTTGAGTTTAAATGTATTCCAGAAGATAAAGACATTGTTGGGGGCAATAATTAAACGCAGAAACTGGTGGGAATTTAAGGAAAATCTGCAATTATTCTTAAAAGCAAGCATGGGTGATTATTCATCTGATCCAAGGGATAATTTTGACTATATTATGGGCTTAAGTGAAAAATATAAATTGACCAGTAGTTTTTATTTTATGACTGCTCGAGGACGAGATATAAAAGATGGTAACTACAATATAGTCGCCTTACCAATTGTAGAATTGGCAAAAAAGATAATTGCCAGAGGGCATAATATAGGTATTCATCCGGGATTTGGCAGTTATAAAAAATTAGAATATGTTGAAAACGATGTTAATTTATTGCGCGATATGTTGCAAAAGTTCTTACTAAAGATAAACAAGTTTGGTGGAAGGCAACATTATTTATCTTGGGAAGCTCCGACTACTTGGGAGTTGTATGAAGAAAATGGCATAGAGTATGATACTACCTTGAGCTATGCGGATTGTATAGGCTTCCGCTGCGGAATATGTTGGGATTACCCCGTTTATAACTGTATTAAACATGAAGCATATAGATTAAGAGAATATCCATTGATAGTAATGGATTGTACATTGTGGGATAAGCGCTATATGGATCTTGATAAAAAGGAAATGTTATCAAGATGTGTGAAACTAAAAGAAAAATGTCAAAAATATGAAGGCAACTTTGTTATTCTCTGGCATAACACTAGTTTTATGGAGTTGTGGCAGAGAGAACTATATGAAAGTATTTTAAACTCCTGAAAGAGGGTAGGGATTCTTGTAATGGTTGGAGTGGTGTGGAGCCTGAGCAATTTTCAGAAAAGGTAGAAGATTGGAAGAAATAAGTAACGTGAGTATTCGAGAAATATAAAAATGACGTTTCATTATAGGGGAAAGGGTAATGGGGAAGAAAAATATACATATTGTCATGTGTTCAGATCTTAATATTAGCAATGGTGGCTGTGAGACTTGGTTATCATATTTTTTACCAGAGCTGTCACGTCGGTTAGAGTATAAAAAAATATATGTATATCATGTAAATAATTATTGTGAAAGTTTACACATTAAAAAGAATGAAATAGAGTATATAAGCAGACCTAATAAGACTAATGGAATATTTAATGTAGTTTTGTTTACGTGGTTTGTTATAAGAAAAATGTTAAAAACTGCGCAAAATGAAGATGATATAGTGTTGATAGGTTCTACATTCATTGCACCAATAGGCATTTTGTGTAGAGTTTTAAGTTTAAAAAAGAAATTACATATAAATACTTGGATTAGAAGTATAGCAGTAAAGGAATTGGAGGCAAGAAGTCCTAGAACAGCTTTCTTAGCAAAATATATGGAAAATGTGTTATTGCGTTTATCTAATAAAGTTATACTTAATGGAAATGATACATACGAATATTATTCAAAAAAATTTAATATTGCATCAAAATCAGTAGTTATAGAAAATGCAGTACCTGATGGAACTTTGTTTAATATTCCCATAAAAGATGATTACAGTAAAATAAAAGTTGCGTATATGGGAAGATATTGTACTGCAAAAGGATTTGATAAATATGTCGAATCAGTAAAAAAATATGATGTTGTAGATTCAGATTTGGAGTTTCATGCTTATGGGTTTGGTGAATTGGAGGAAACATTAAAAGAATCGAGTATAAAAAATCATGGAAGGTACAAAAGTACAGATGTAATCAATATTTTGAAAAGTGTTGATGCAGTGGTGTTTCTCAATAGGACTGGTATAGCTGGTGGGCTATCACATTCACTTTTAGAGTGTATGGCCTCTGGCAAGATTATAATAGCGTGGGATAATAACATTCATAATCAAATATGCGATGAGAAAAATGCAATTTTAATAAAGGATGGTTCGTTGCAGTCGTTAATATCATCATATAAAGAATTAGAAAAGAAAATGCTCATAAAGGATAAAGTGCTTAATGCAAGAGAAAAAGCAAGTCAATATACCGTAGAAAAACATGTAGATAAATTTTTAAAAAATATAAGGGATGTAGAATGAATATTTTATTTTTATCATTTAATGATTGTGAAAATGACGGTCGTAGTAAGGATTTGTTGGATGTAGCAAGTAAAATAGGAACAGTATATAAAATCTGTCTTGGTAAAGAAAGTAAAAAAGACAGAAATGGTTTGGTTCTTTCTACAGTAGGATATGTTAAAAGTGTTTTATATATAAAATTTTTTCTTAGTAGTTTTAAGAAAATAATCATGGATAAGCAAATAGATTGCATATTCATAGATAATTATCATGCAGCATTGCCAGGTTTGTTGGCGAAATTGTTTCATAGGACTAGATATATAATTCAGGATTCAAGGGAATTGTATACTTACGCAAGTTTACCATCGTTGGCGGGTAAATTTTTGATATATTGCGAGCATCGATTGATGAGGAAAGCAGATGTTGTTATCTGTGCTAATAAGTATCGTAGTTATATTTGTAAAGGATTGTATAATCTTTACAAAATGCCATTAACATATGAGAATATACATTGGATTAATGAATATAGTGATATTAAGTCATTAAATAACGATATCAGGATTATATCTACAGATGGATTAATGGCAAATAGAAATTTGCGTGATTTTTTGGTATCGAAGAAAAACTTAGCCGAAAATATTAAATATTATTTATTAGGAGATTATACAGAAAAAGAATATGAATATGTACAATCATTGATAAAAAAGTATGAATTAAAAAATATATTTATAGAACAAAGACTACCAAGAGTAGAATTGGGAAATTTCTTAAAAACATGTCATATAGGAATCGTAAAGTACAATTTCAATGATATGAATAATATATTTTGCGCATCAGGAAAAATATATGAATTTATTATGATGGGGATTCCTGTTGTAACTACTGAACAATTTGAGCTAAAGGAAATTTGTGAAAATTATGGTGTGGGAGTAGCAGATAATAACTTCTATAATGGAATAAACAAAATATTAGATAACTATGAATATTATGTTGATAACGTTATTAAATTTCAAGGTATTATAAAAAATAATAGTGCTAAAGCGACTTTATGTAAAAATATATGTCAAATGCTGGATAAATGAGAATTTTGAGATGGGCTAATTATTTATGAATGTGCAGATTGTATATGGCATTGGCTGATAATAAAAATCGCCCTGCATAGTGCAGGGCGATGAGATGTCTATAACATTACAGCTTTTTTGAAAGAATCTATGGACATGCCAGCCTTTTGAGAGGCGGTTTTTAGTGATACAGTTCCGTCAAGGACTAGCTCCTTTAGTGCCAATAATCTACCACGAGCCTCGCCGCGGGCTTCGCCACGAGCCTCACCTATGGTAATTCCGCGAGCCTCGCCGCGGGCTTCGCCAGCTTCGAGCAGGGCTTCACGTTCTTCTTTTTCGTTCCATTCAAAGCCAAACATAGATATTACCTCACTTTCGTTGTTTTTTAGGTAGTCATACATGATATTGTTCTCCAGACAATAGTGGGTTGCATGTCTTACAGATTCATCAATAGTCATGTTTTGCTTACGGAAATCTTTGTATTTATTGGAAAATATGCTGTATTCATTTAGCGGTTGGCAGAGGTTCTTTAGTGCTTTACTTTTACCAGTGGCAAGATTATACACATTTACGGTTAGTTCTAAGTTATTGGAAGGAATTTCAAAGGCATCGCTTAGGCGAAGAGTATATCTGTCAAAAGAATCGTCATTCCCATCATAGAATACATAAAAATTTGGTGTAGGCAGTTTTACCAATTCACTGCTATATATTTTCTTTTGCTGTGGCTGGGTGTATCGACGGAACAACTCATCTACATAACTCAAAAATCGTAGCGGCATATTGGGATTTATGGTGGTTTGATGTTCGATAAGTACAACCATGAGATTTTCCATAAGGAATGAAATATCATTCTTTATGTTACTGTAAAAGCTGCCATCAAGAGTGTTGATACTAATGCTTGAAGGATCTGTATATTGCGTTCCTTTTAGTGCATTGCCAAGTTCAAGCAGGTGTTGTTCAGTACTCATGTAATGACAGAAAACAGTATCGCGGATTTTTCTGTTCGTCATGCTGTCCCTCCTTTAATTCTATTTTAAAGCCGTAGAGTAAATATATTCTATATATTAATTATAGCATTTTTTAGGTAATATATCCATAAATTAAATGATATGTTTGCCAATAATATGCAATTTTAGAAAAGGGTGACATTATGTATAAGATAATAACCATCGTTGGTGCTAGGCCGCAGTTTATCAAGGCTGCAGTGGTTTCACGGGCTATTGGTGAATGGAATAAGGTGCATCAGACGCAGATTGAGGAGATTATGGTACACACTGGGCAGTATTAAGCTGGCAATAAAATAGTAGAGTTTTTGATGGATAAGTGATTGTTGTATGAATATTTTATTGGTGAATCATTATGCTGGCTCAGTGGATATGGGCATGGAATTTCGTCCGTATTATCTTGCTCGCGAATGGGTAAAGATGGGGTATAATGTAACGATTGTGGCGGGAGATTTTTCTCATTTGCGAAAAGACAATCCTGAAGTGACAAGAGATTTTCAGGAGCAAAATATTGAAGGCATTAAGTATTGCTGGGTAAAAACAGGTGCTTATCATGGGAATGGCGCAGTTCGTGCTTTGACCATGTTTAGATTTGTGGGAAAGCTTTGGTTCAATGCACAGTATTTGGTGGATAGGTATAAGCCTGATATTGTTATTGCTTCCTCTACTTATCCCATAGATACATTTGCTTGTCAGAAAATTGCCAAGCTAGCTCATGCTAAGTTGATTCATGAGGTACATGATATGTGGCCTGCTACTTTGATAGAGGTAGGCGGTATGTCGAGAAGCCATCCATTTGTTCAGCTTATGCAATGGGGGGAAAATAGCTTTTGTCGAAATTCAGATGCAGTGGTGTCTTTGTTGCCAAATGCAAAGGAATATTTTATGGCACATGGCATGAAAGAGAAAAACTTCTTTTGTGTGCCTAATGGCTTTGATATTAGGGAATGGGAGCAAAAACAAGCGAAGTTGCCACAGAATTATGTGGATTTATTGGCTGATTTAAAAAATCAGGGAAAGTTTATTTTAGGATATGCAGGTGGCCATGCAATTTCCAATGCTTTGATTTATTTGTTGAAGGCCTTGGAGCATATAAACAATGAAAATATTGCAGTAGTCTTAGTTGGTAAAGGTGTAGAAAAAGAAAATTTGCAACGCTATGCCAATAAACATTGTTTGGAAAATGTATATTTCCTGCCAGCGGTGGATAAGGTTTGTATCCCCACACTATTGTCTCATATGGATGCCCTTTATATTGGTTGGAGCAAAAGAGATTTGTATATGAATTTTGGCATTAGTCCTAATAAGCTGATTGACTATATGCTGTCAGAAAAGCCGATTTTGTTTTCAGGTAATGTAGCTAATGATATTGTTCGTGAATCTGGTTGCGGTTTGAGTGTAGAGGCAGAAAATGCGGATGAAATATCTAAGGGAATAGATTATTTAGCTGCTCAGTCTATTGATGATCTAAAAGATATGGGCAGGGTAGGAAGAGAATTTGCCATTAATACATATGATTACAGAATTTTGGCAAATAGGTTTATAGAAATTATGGAGTTGATAAGCAAATGATGAAAATACCTTTTTCTCCACCTGATATAACAGAGGCCGAGATTCAGGAGGTTGCGACTGCCATGAGAAGTGGCTGGATTACTACTGGGCCTCGTACTAAGGAATTGGAGAAGCGATTGGCGGAGTTCTGTAATAGTGCAGGAGTAGTATGTCTTAATTCTGCTACAGCAGCCTTGGAGCTTAATTTGCGGGTACTGGGGATTGGGCCTGGTGATGAGGTTATTACCAGTGCCTATACATATACTGCTAGTGCTAGTCCTATTGTGCATGTGGGAGCTACACCTATATTGGTTGATACGGCCAAGGATTCCTATGAAATGGATTATGATGCTTTGGAAGCAGCTATTACTCCTCACACCAAAGCTGTTATCCCTGTGGATATTGCTGGTATTGTGTGTGATTATGATAGAATTTTCGCCATTGTTGAGAGTAAGAAAAATATTTTTTCACCAAACAATGATATTCAGAGGGTTATGGGGAGAGTTGCTGTTATGGCAGACTGTGCCCATGCTTTAGGTGCTCAATGGCATGGACAAATGGCTGGCTCTATTGCAGATTTTAGTAGTTTTTCCTTTCATGCTGTCAAGAATTTTACTACCGCAGAGGGTGGTTGTGCCACTTGGCGGCATATTGACGGCATTGAGGATGATACCTTGTACAAGCAGTATCAGCTGCTGTCTCTGCATGGACAAAATAAGGATGCCTTGGCCAAGACTAAGTTGGGGGCATGGGAATATGATATACAGGGATGTTATTACAAATGCAATATGACAGATATTATGTCTGCTATGGGATTGGTACAGCTGAACAGATATAAAGGATTGTTGCAGAGGCGTCAGGAAATTATTAATCGCTACAATGCCGGTCTGAAGGAGCTGCCTATAGAGGTGTTGGAGCATAGTGGCAAAACTCATTTAAGCAGCGGACATCTGTATATGATGCGTTTGCGAAACAAGAGCGTAAAGGAAAGAAATAAATTCATTGAAGCTATGGCTCAGCTGGGGGTAGCGACTAATGTGCATTACAAGCCTTTGCCTATGATGACTGCTTATAAGGAGCTTGGATTTGATATAGCAGATTTTCCTAATGCTTATGCTCAGTTTGCCAATGAGGTAACATTGCCTTTGCATACCAAATTAACGGATGATGAGATTGATTATATTATAGAGTCAGTTCACAAATGTTTGAATTAATGGTGAGATATGGCAAAGAGATTTTTTGATTTAGTATTTACCATACCTGGGATAGTGGTTTTGGCTCCTGTCTTTGTGATAATTGCAATTCTTATAAAGTATGACTCGTCGGGGGCGGTTTTCTTTCGTCAGGAACGAGTGGGGAGATATGGAAAGATTTTTCGTATATACAAATTTCGTACCATGATTGAGAATGCAGAGAGGCATGGAAAGCAAATAACCGTAGGCAGGGATGCAAGGATAACTGCTGTAGGAGATTTTTTGCGCAAATACAAACTGGATGAGCTGCCTCAGTTATTTAATGTGCTGTTGGGTGATATGAGTTTGGTGGGGCCTAGGCCTGAGGTGCCAAGGTATATTGAGGAATACAGCGAGGAAGATAGAAATATTGTCCTGTCTGTAAAGCCTGGTATAACAGACAATGCCTCTATAGAGTTTCGTGCTGAAAGTGAAATATTGGGGAAGGCTAAGAATCCTGAACGTGAATATATTGATGTGGTATTGCCAATCAAGATAGGTTATTACAAGGATTATGTGCGTAGACATAATGTGGCTATGGATTTTGTTATTATTATGAAAACCATAGCGGCTATTTGTAGGTGAAGGTGTTAAGGATATGACCAGATTTCGGGAGCTGCGGCTGCAGCGTGGGTTGTCCCAGGAGCAGCTTTGCAGGCAATATAATGAAAAATATAATAGGAAATATACTACTGCGGCTATGTCGCTGATAGAGCATGACAAGCGTTCCCCTGAGCTGGGGGCATTGTTGGATTTTGCGGATTTTTATGGTGTGTCCTTGGATTATCTTTTGGGCAGAGATTTGGCTGGGGAGGCTGCGTATGAGTTTTCTGTGGATAGTAAGACACGGAGCTGGCAGCTTTCGGAACAGCTAAGAAATATTATCCTTGGGCTGTATAGCATGAAGGGGGAGCTGCCGCAGGAGAGACAGCAGGTAATGGATGAGCTAAAAAGGCTGGAGGGCATGAGTGAGGATGAGGAGAATCTGGAGATGCTGCGCAGCCTGCTGAAGCAGTCTATTATTCTGGCCCGTCGGGTGGAGAAAAAGCGCAAGGCATGGTATAAATATTAATAGATAGAAAAACCCAGTAAAATTAGATGCAATTTCTAATTTTACTGGGTTTTGTTTTTGGAAAAATCATTTCAATGCATAGTGAGATTGCTTATTTTCCTATAATGGCATTTAGATTAAATAGTACCTTATTCAATATATAATCAGGAACAGATTCAAGATAGTGCCAGTTGCGTGCTTTGTAGTCCAAGGATTTGACTTGCTCGCAAACTATATCTCCGTGGGTGTTGGTTCTTTCATCTAATATTACGTGCAATGGATAATCTCTTTGGGTTGAGGTAATAGGGCAGACTAATGCCAAGCCTGTAAGTTTGTTAAAGGCATTATTGGAAACTACAAGTGCAGGACGCCTTTTCATAATTTCTATGCCGCTTTGGGGATTAAAATCAATGAGAATGATATCGCCTGTACATGGAAAAGATTGACTCATTCTGCAATCTCCTTTCCAAGTTCATTGCCAGTGTCTATTTCTTTGCAACTCCAATCTCCTTTATAATTGCCGAAGAGCTCCATAAAGCGTTCTGCTTTAGTCTTTGGAACCTTTCGTAGCACAATACAATTCTCAGAAGCCTCAATATTCAAAGTATCATTGGGGGAAATATGCGCCTGTGACATAACAGTTTTTGAAAGACGTACAGCATGACCATTTCCCCAGCGTGAAACAGCTGTAACCATAGTAAACACCTCCTTGTATATATACAGTATATACATTTTTGAAGAACTGGTCAAGGAATCTTCGTAGCAAAAAGCCAGTCGGGGAAGTCGACTGGCTTTTGCTCTTATAGGGATTGTTAGTTGTCTAAAAATAGACATATTAGGGATTGGTTAGATACCCGAGGAAAGGGTATCAATATAAGGAAAAATTTATGTCAGACAGGCTGGTGCAATCTATATGGGATTGCATCGTCCTGGCTTACATCGAATTTAGGAAAGATGGGACAGAACCCAATCTACATCCTTAGTGGTTTTGAGTTCTTCAAGAACCTTTTCATCCTCCAGCATAGTGCAAATATTGGCTAGAATTTCAAGATGCTCGTCGCCTACACCTGCAATGCCAAAGATTAGCTGGGCCTTTTCGCTGCCAAAGTACACACCCTGTGGGTACTGGAGACAGACAATGCCGCTTTTCTTGACAGTGCCCTTGGCCTGGCTGGTGCCGTGAGGAATGGCAACACCCATGCCCATATAGGTGGATACCAGCTTTTCCCGCTCCAGCATAGCTGGTATATAGGATTCATCTACATAGCCCAGCTTTACCAGCAGCTCACCAGCCTTGGTAATAGCTTCTTCCTTAGTTTCTGGCAGCTGTCCCAGTACAATTCCTTCTTTTACAATAATAGAATTGTTTTCATTATGAGATGCTTCCTCTGCTACGGTAGGTTGTACCTCCATGACAGGAGCATCACCAGTGGTTAACTGTACATAGAGAGCATCAAGGGCAGGATCTGCCAGGAAATTCCCAATAGTTACCAACTGAGCCTGAGGCGCAGATTTTCTAGCTCTATCTGCTAAGGTAGTCTGTACTACAGCAATATCGCAATCGGCAGGAATATTATCTACAGAGGTATTCTTCACCACAATTTCAGGGCGCTGGGCTTTGATGCGGTTACGGAATTTGGTAGCTCCCATAGCGGAGGAGCCCATACCTGCATCGCAGGCAAAAATGATTTTCTTTACATTGTTTTTTTCCAAACCAGTAAAGCTAGGAGCTTCGCCCTTGGCCTGAGCCTTTCTAGCAGCTACCTCCTTCTGGGCATCCTCCAAGGATTTGCTGCCTGCCATCTTTATAATCGGAGTAGCAATGGCAAAGGATACGCCAGCGGCGATCAACACACCTGTCAGGACAATCAAGGTATCGGAGCCTGGAGCCATCATCAAAAAGGCAATAATGGAACCAGGGGAGGCAGGGCCAGCAAGACCGGCGCCAGTCATGGTAAACCAGAAAATAGCAGCAATATTACCTACAATAGGAGCAATGATAACCATAGGGTTCATCAGAACATACGGGAAATAGATTTCGTGAATACCGCCGAACAGGTGAATAATTACGGCACTTGGTGCAGAATCCTTGGTGGTTTTGTCCTTGCAGAAGAACATATAGGCGAGAAGTACGCCAAGACCAGGGCCAGGATTGGCCTCCAGCATATAGAGAATGGATTTGCCATGCTCCAGAACCTGAGCCGTAGCCAAAGGGGTAAAGATGCCATGATTAATAGCGTTGTTCAAGAAGAGAACCTTGGCTGGTTCAATGAATACAGCAATTAATGGCAGCAAATTGTTCTGTACCAAGGTGTCTACACCTACAGAGAGTATTGCCAAAATGGCAGCCATTACAGGGCCAACAGCCCAATAGCCGAAGATGGCCAGCAGCATGCCCAGAATACCGATGGAGAAATTGTTAATCAGCATTTCAAAGCCGGCTGGCATGCGCTCTTCCATAAAGCTGTCAAAGGTTTTGATAACCAATCCAGCCAGAGGACCCATAATCATAGCACCCATCAGCATGGTAATATTCAAATCGCTGAGAATTGCACCAACTACGGCAATGGCGCCGATTACCCGTCCTCTTTCCCCAGCCACCAGATAACCACCGGTGGAGGCAATCAACACAGGTATTAAATAGGTAAGCATTGGGCCTACCAAAGTGCTTAGCTGCTTGTTAGGCAGCCAGCCGGTATCAATAAACAAAGCGGCCAGAAAACCAAAGGCAATCAGGGCGCCAATATTTGGCATAACCATAGAAGAAAGGAACTTGCCAAATTTTTGAATAGAATTTTTCATGGTGGCTCCTCCTAAAATATAATTAAAGATGATTACATAGGAAGAACGAAGAAATGGTATTTAGATAACCCTTACATTATGTTGCTGGCAGCAGGTCAAAAAATCCTGGGGCAGCTTGCCATCAGACACGATAATATCCACATTATCCAGATGGGCAAAGGTAAAGGTACTGTGCTTTTGCAGCTTGCTGGAGTCCATAAGGAGAATAACCTCCTGAGCATGGTCTATGGCCAGCTGTTTTAGCCGGGCTTCCTCGTCAATACTACAGGTAAAGCCTGTGTCATAGCTAAAGCTGGTGACACCAATAAAGGCTTGCTTAAAGTGAATCCTTTCCAGCCCTCTGATGGCTGAAACACCACATACGCTGTGACTATAACGGTTCAGCATTCCTCCTGGCAGACAGATACGAGGCTGGGCCAGATTGGCCAGCTCAATGGCACAGGTTAGGCCAGAGGTATAAATCAGCCGCGGTTCATCAGGTATGGCTGCTGCCATCATGGTGGTAGTACTGCCAGAATCCAGAAAGATGGTTTCCTCAGGCTGTAGCAGTTGAATGGCTTTTTGGGCGATAATCTGCTTTTCATCTATATTCAGGATTGATCTCTTGTTGAGAAAATCATCCTTGCTGATAACAGATTGGACAGTGCCCACAGATTTGGCTCCACCGTGAATCCGGACAATTGAGCCTGCTTTATCCAGAGCCTTTAAATCAGTGCGGAGAGTCATTTCTGAAACCTGGGGAAAGCTTTCCTTCAAATCCCCAAAGGAAACAGAGCCTCTTTCGTTAATCAATGACACAATAGCATTTCTTCGTAATTCCATTGAATACATAATACAAAGCCTCCCATAAGGTCAGAAAACCTAGGGGAGGCTTTCTGATATATTATTCTTTTATGAAATTGGCCAGCAGGTATTCCTCAGCCTCTGGGCACCATAGGCCCTTGTTGGCTTCTACAATATCTGCCAAAGCCAGATAACGCTGGTCATTTTTTGCTTCACCCTGAGCCCGCAGGTCAGTGAGAGCAGTTAAAGGCATTTCCAGATGGGTGTAAATCAGCTTCTTGCCACCTGGAATCTTTGGCAGGTTCAGAGTGGTTTCTGCTGCAGCATCCAGACCGCCAATATGAGTTACCATAACAGCAGGATTGATTCTCTTGGCAGCAGTCAGCTCCAGGGATTCAATCATGTCGGCGGTATTGCCGCCAGTAGTTCCCATAACATGAGTGGAATTGTAGTGTACATCATAGAAATTCATGGTGGCACTAAATAATTTGTCGGTAGGGCCGGCAAAGAAGTTTAGGCAGCCATCTCTGCCCAGAATACCGCTGGACTGGGTTACAACTGCAGACACTGGTGCATAGCAAAGTACATCGTCATAGCCAGTGCCGCCAGAAAGCTCTCTAAGCTCAGCTACAGGATCTGCCATTTTTGCAGTGTTTACAAAATGCAGCTCAATACCATCTGCCTTAGCTTCCTCTGGTGGGAAGAGATGAGCAGCTCGGTCCAATCTATCCTGATTGATATCAGTAACTACAATCATAGATGGACGCACATCCCGATGGAGGGCATAGGTGAGAGCTCCCAATCCCATAGGGCCAGCACCAGCCATAATGGCCAGTTTGCCATCCTTTTTGATGCCCATTTCATGAGTGTAGACACCCATCTGGGTATGATAAGCTGCGTTGAAAGCACCAATGCTGCAGGACATAGGCTCTGCCAAGGAAGCCTCATAATAAGCCTTGCCCTTGTATTCCAGCAAGCAGCCCAGTTCCATAACCTCTGCTGGGATAATGCAATAGGTGGTGTCGCCCCCGAAGAATTCATAGGAATAGCCAGGGCTCCACATGGTTCCCTTGTAGTTCAGAGCTGGCTGCAGGGTAAATTTCATACCTGCCTTGAACTGGTGCTGATGGTTTTTACCCACCTTCACAATATCACCAGCAAATTCATGGCCCATAATAGCAGGATGCTCTGCCACATCCTCATGTACACGCTTGTGCTCAGTGCCCAGAATGGCGCATTTGTAGGTGGACATGCAGATGCTATCAGATACCACCTTTACCAGGATTTCATCATCAGTAATCTCAGGCAGTTCAAACTCTTCCAGACGGAGATCGTTAGCACCGTGAAGTCTTACAGCCTTTGCTTTCATAATAAGTTCCTCCTTAATCATAAATGAAAATGACTTTTAGTTCAACAGTTTTTACTTAGCAACGAGATTTTCTGTTGCTCTTCATAAGAAAATAGAATTAGAATTGAGAAAATAACGCTTTTGAAATAACAGTATAAATTGTCGTTTCAAAACTATGGCTATATCATAACAGGTAAAAATCCCTTTGTCAACTGTTATTTTAAAAATAATTATTTTCGTTTCAAAAATAATTTTGATTTTGCTAGCAAATGCTATTGACTATTGTGCATGAATAAATTAGAATAATGGAGAGTTTTCAGATAAGCTTTGCTTTAGAAAACTATTCCTGTAGATTATTCTTTCTAGTCCTGGGGAGATTATGTTGGCAGGAGAAAAAATATGGTGAATGTCTTTTATATAGAAGTTTTCACAATATTTAGCGCATGAGCCTGATAAATGGTCAGGCTGACGAGGAAAGAGGTTGTCGAATTTTCAGCGGATGCCTCTCGGTGGTGCCCCATCGAAAGCCTATGTCAAAGCCACAGGTAACTGATGGTACAAAGCAGATGGCGCGGGTAGACAGGACTTCCGGATAGATTGTTGTAGTAGATGTTAAGGAGACTTTCTATCCTGTGTCAGTATTGTGATACTGGCAGATACGGAGGTATATTATGTGTGGTATTGTTGGTTATGTAGGCGACAAGCAGGCAGCAAAGTTTTTGTTGGAAGGTCTGAACAAGCTGGAGTATAGAGGTTATGACTCTGCTGGTATTGCTGTATACAATGATGAAACAGACAAGATTCGTGTGGAGAAAAGCGTAGGCCGTCTGGCAGAGCTGGAGAAGAAGATTGATGGCAATGTGCCTGTAGGCTGCATGGGTATTGGTCATACCCGTTGGGCAACTCATGGTGCTCCATCTGATTGGAACTCCCATCCTCATACTGATTGCACTGGGGATTTTGCAGTAGTACACAATGGTATTATTGAGAATTATCTGGTGCTTAAGGAGCAGTTGATTGAGAAGGGCCATGTATTCAAATCCGAAACTGATACTGAGGTACTGCCTCATTTGTTGGAAGAGGCTTATGATGGTGATTTCGAGGTTGCTGTTCGCAAGGTTTTGAAGCAGATTGAGGGTTCCTATTCTATCGTTTTCATGTCCAAGCATGATCCTGATACCTTGATTTGCACCAAGCAGGATAATCCGCTGGTTATTGGCTTGGGTGAGGGAGAGAACTTTATTGCTTCCGATATTCCTGCTATTATTGCCCGCACTCGTCGTACCTATATTATTAACGATGGTGAAATTGCTGTAGTAAAGAAGGATTCTGTTTGGATTACCAACCGCCGTGGCGAGCCTATTACCAAGAAGGTATTTGAGGTTAATTGGAATGCAGAGGCAGCTGAAAAGGGTGGCTATGAGCACTTCATGTTGAAGGAGATTCATGAGCAGCCAAAGGCTGTAAGAGATACTCTTGCCGGCCGTATTGCCCATGATAATAGTGCTGTAGTACTGGATGAGCTGAAGTGGACCAAGGAATATGTAAATTCCTTCTCCAGAGTATTTATTATTGCCTGTGGTACTGCTTATCATGCTGGTTTGGTAGGCAAGTATTATATTGAGAATCTGGCTCGTATCCCTGTAGAGGTGGATATTGCTTCTGAGTTCCGCTACAGAAAGCCAATTATTGATGATAGCACTTTGACCATCGTAGTCAGCCAGTCTGGTGAGACTATTGATACCTTGGCTGCTTTAAAAGAAGCAAAGCGTCTAGGCTCCAAGACGATGGCTGTAACCAATGTAGTTGGTTCCTCCATTGCTCGTGAGGCAGATCAGGTGGTTTATACCTGTGCAGGCCCTGAGATTGCTGTAGCTTCTACCAAGGCTTATACTACTCAGCTGATTGTTATGTTCCTGCTGGGTGCCTATATGGCTGGCCTCCGGGAGACTGTAGATACTGAGCGTATGACTCAGCTTTTGACTCAGTTGAAGAATATTCCTAGCCAGATTAGCGAGACTCTGGAGGATGTGGAGCCTATTATGGCCTTTGCTCAGCAGTATGGCTATAATAACGATGCCTTCTTCCTGGGACGTGCCTTGGATTATTATGTAGCTTTGGAGGGCTCCTTGAAGCTGAAAGAGGTTTCCTATATTCATGCTGAGGCCTATGCAGCTGGTGAGCTGAAGCACGGTACTCTGGCCTTGATTACCAGTGGTGTGCCTGTTATTGCGCTGGCTACCCAGAAGAGTGTTTATGAAAAGACTCTCAGCAATATCAAGGAAGTAAAGGCTCGTGATGCTGTGGTTATCGGTATTGCTGCTCAGGGTGATACTGAGCTGAAGAAGTATACTGACCATGTTATCTATGTACCAAATACTGATGAGCTGATTATTCCATTGCTTACTGTACTGCCATTGCAGTTGTTGGCATATTATACTGCCATTACCCGCGGCTGCGATGTAGACAAGCCACGTAATCTGGCCAAGTCCGTAACTGTAGAGTAATTTGATTTTCTTTTGCCCCTGTGACTCCGCTCACGGGGGCTTTTGTTTTAGGTTGTATAAGAAAAATGTTTGACAAATTGGCTTCTTTGTACTAACATTAAAACAATATCTTTAGATATGATTCGGTTAGCAAGGCCCCTTGGGCATTCATTTTGATTTTTACAGAAAGTAGGGATTAAGTTGGCATTCTATTTCAGTGAACCATCTCATACCTTTGGCGAGTACCTTCTGGTACCTGGTTATTCTTCTGATCAGTGCATTCCGGCAAATGTTTCCTTGAAGACTCCATTGGTAAAGTTTAAAAAGGGTGAGGAACCAAAGATTTCCATGAACATTCCAATGACCTCCGCCATCATGCAGTCTGTATCTGATGACCGCATGGCAGTAGCATTGGCTCGTGAGGGCGGCGTTTCCTTTATCTATGGTTCCCAGAGTATTGAGGAAGAGGCAGCTATGGTAGCACGGGTAAAGAATTTCAAGTCCGGCTTCGTAGACAGCGATTCCAACATTACTCCTGAAACAACTATTGCTGAGATTCTGGCACTGAAAGAAAAGACTGGCCACTCTACTATGGCTGTAACTGAGGACGGTACTCCTACCGGCAAGCTGCTGGGTATTGTTACCAGCCGTGATTATCGTGTAACCCGTATGAGCCTGGAGACTCCTGCCAAGGAGTTTATGACTCCATTTGAAAAGCTGGTTTATGCCAGCGCTGATACCAGCCTGACTGAAGCTAATGATATTATCTGGGAAAACAAGCTGAATATGCTGCCATTGGTGGATGAGAATCAGCGTCTCCGTTATATGGTATTCCGCAAGGATTATACCGATAACAAGGAGCACGAGCTGGAGCTGATTGACAGCAACAAGCGTTATATCGTTGGTGCTGGTATTAACACCCGTGACTATGCAGAGCGTGTACCTGCTCTGTTGAAGGCTGGTGCTGATGTACTGTGTATTGACTCATCTGAGGGCTTCTCTGAGTGGCAGAGAATTACCTTGAAGTACATCCATGAGAATTTTGGTGAGGATGTAAAGGTTGGTGCTGGTAATGTTGTAGACCGTGAGGGCTTTATGTTCCTGGCCAAGGCTGGCGCTGACTTTATCAAGGTAGGTATTGGCGGCGGCTCTATCTGTATCACTCGTGAGACCAAGGGTATTGGCCGTGGACAGGCTACTGCTCTGATTGATGTATGTGCAGCTCGTGATGAATACTATGAGGCTACTGGTATCTACATTCCTGTATGCTCTGATGGCGGTATCGTTCATGACTATCATATGACCTTGGCATTGGCTATGGGTGCTGATTTCATGATGCTGGGACGTTATTTCTCCCGCTTTGATGAAAGCCCAACTGATGTGGTTAAGATTAACGGCACCTATTACAAGGAGTATTGGGGCGAAGGTTCTAACCGTGCCCGTAACTGGCAGCGTTATGACCTAGGCGGTGCCAAGAAGCTGTCCTTTGAGGAGGGCGTTGACTCCTATGTACCATATGCTGGCAGCTTGAAGGATAATGTGGGCATCACCCTGAGCAAGATTCGTTCCACCATGTGTAACTGCGGTGCTCTCAGCATTCCTGAGCTGCAGGAGAAGGCTCGCCTGACCTTGGTTTCCTCTACCAGTATTGTAGAGGGTGGATCTCATGATGTTGTGCTTCGTGACAGCATAAACCACTAAAATTTGTTTGCTAACAGCTTGGAAGTTTTTTTCTTCCAAGCTGTTTTTTTAGTCTTTTTTCATCTATAATGAGTATAATATTAGAAAATTACGCAATTTTAAAGGAGGCCTGGCTATGCGGGTTTTGCTGGCTGAGGATGATCTCAAGTTAGGTAAGCTGATTCAGTACATGCTGGAACAAAATCAGCTTGCTACAGAATGGGTAAAGGATGGGGAGCAGGCATATGATTATGCTTCCTACGATGAATATGATGTGGTAATCTTGGACTGGATGATGCCCAAGATGTCCGGTGTGGAGGTCTGTAAAAAACTGCGGGCCAATGGCTATCAAAAGGCTATTATGCTTTTGACAGCCAGGGATGCTGTGGAGGATAGGGTTGCCGGGCTGGATGCTGGCGCTGATGACTATCTGGTAAAGCCCTTTGAATTTGATGAGCTTATGGCCAGGTTAAGAGCCTTGGGACGCCGCAGCAGCCAGAAGATTCAGCTGGATGTTATGGAGCTGGGAGAGTTTTCCTTGGATAGAACCTCTAAGGTTTTGCGCCACAAGGATAGCATTATTCAGCTTTCCCCTAGAGAATTTCAGATTTTTGATTTGCTGGTACAGAATGTGGGGATTGTGGTGCCAAGAGATATTATTTTGGACCGTATCTGGGGGCTGGAATCTGAGGTTAGCTCCAACAATATAGATTCCTATGTGAAGCTGCTGCGAAAAAAGCTGGAGGCTGCTGAGGGGAAATTCCTGATTAATACGATAAGGGGTGTTGGCTATAAACTGGAGATTAAATAAGTGTAAGCTTACCAACATGTTTTATCAAAGCCGTTGGCGACTGGCAATTCTCTATACCTCCATGATGTTCTGTATTTTTGCGGTGATGATCTTTATGGGCTACAGAGGAATGCTGTGGGCAGTTGGCTCGGAGCAGGCTAGGGAACTATCAGGAGTGGTCAAGGATATAGCTGATGCTGAGGCCTTGCTGATGCAAAAGGACGATATGCCAGAGGATTTGGGCTACAGAGAGAGAATGTTTTTCTATGCCTATGATTTGCATGGAGATTTGCGACATTTTTCCAAAGCACCTCAGCGGCTGGAGGATGATGTGTTGGCTCTGATTCAGGATGGCCAGGTTCCCTTTTATGATGTGGCCACCGTTGAGCTTAGTGATAATCAGGTAATGATTATTACCGCTTCCTATGTTACCTTTAATGATAGAATTATCGGTGTGGTATACCTAGGTAAGGATATTAGTGCGCTCTATCGAGGGGCTACCAAATATGCCTATTTTCTTTTAATGCTGGCTCTTGTGGCTCTTATATTGGCAGGTATTCTAGGATATTATTTATCTGGCTGTGTGATACGGCCTATGCAAAATGCTTATGAAAAGCAAAGGCAGTTTACGGCAGATGCCTCTCACGAACTGCGGACACCTCTTAGTGTGATTATGTCCTCGGCGGATTTGCTGTATAATGATCCATCCATAGAGTCCCCGTTCCTAAAGCAGGTTATTGCGGATGTAAAGGATGAGGTTAAGAAAATGAGCAAGCTGGTAGGAGATTTGCTGGTAATTGCTCGCAATGATAACAATGCAGAAAAGCTGAATCTGCAGGATTTTGACCTTAGCGGCTCCTTGCAGCAGGTGGTGCGGAATATGCAGCCGGTGGCAGAGAAAAAGCAGATTGAAATTCAGGATAATGTACCAGAGGGGATTGTTTGTCATGGTGATGAGCAAAAAATCAAGCAGCTGATACTTATTCTGGTGGATAATGCTGTAAAGTATACACCGGAAAATGGCTGTATCAAGGTTTCCGCCCAGATTTTGAAAAACAAAAAAATCCGTTTCAGCGTGGCAGATAATGGTATTGGCCTTAATGAAGAGGATAAGGCCAAGATATTTGAACGCTTCTATCGGGTAGATAAGGCTCGTTCCAGAGCTATGGGAGGCAGTGGCTTGGGCTTGGCTATCGCCAAGGATATAATAGATGGTCACAAGGGCTTTATTTATGTGGAAAGTCAGCTGGGCAAGGGTACTACCTTTACTGTAGAATTACCGTGAAAAAGCAAAAAGACAAAAAGTCAAAAATAAATCTTGACTTTTTGTCTTTTTTGTTTATAATAAAAATCAAAAGAACAAAACCATGTTAAATGAGATCATCTCATTGTGAAAGGTGGAGAGATTATGGAACAGGAAAAATATACTCAGAGAGTTTTGAATACATTGCAGGCTGCTCAGCAGAATGCCGCTCTGCATTACCATCAGGAAATCACCAGCCTTCATGTGCTGCTGGCCTTGGGTCAGGAACCAGAGGGGTTGTTGGAAACAATCTTCCAGGAAGCTAATGTTGACATGGGTATGCTGAAGGAAAGAGTGGAGCAGGAGCTGCGGAAGATTCCTAGTGTCAAGGGACAGGATAGATTGTCCATGAGTGTGGAGCTGAGCAGAGTTATTGGTAAATCTGAGCAGCTGGCTAACAGCATGAAGGATGATTATATCAGCACCGAGCATTTGCTGTTGGCTATTGTGGAGGATGGCAGTGACGAGGCTAGAGATATTTGTCGTGCTTTTGGCTTGACCAAGAATGGTATAGCCAACTCCATTAAGAAAAACAGAAAGCAAAATGTAAACTCTGCCAACCCAGAGGATGGTTACAAGGCTCTGGAAAAATATGGCCGTGATTTGACTCAGGTGGCTCGTCAGGGCAAGCTGGATCCAGTTATTGGCCGTGATGATGAAATTAGAAGAACCATTGAGATTTTGTCCCGCCGTACCAAGAACAACCCTGTGTTGATTGGTGAGCCAGGTGTTGGTAAAACCGCTATTGTAGAGGGACTGGCTCGGAGAATTGTGGCTGGCGATGTGCCTGAGTCCTTGAAGAATAAGACCTTGTTCTCCTTGGATATGGGTGCTTTGGTGGCTGGTGCCAAGTATCGGGGTGAGTTTGAGGAAAGATTGAAATCAGTTCTCAACGAGGTAGTAAAATCTGATGGACAGATTTTGCTGTTTATTGATGAGGTACATACTGTGGTAGGTGCTGGTGCTACTGACGGTGCTATGGATGCCGGCAACCTGCTGAAGCCAATGATGGCTCGTGGTGAGCTGCGCTGCATTGGTGCTACTACTTTGAATGAGTACCGCAAGTACATTGAAAAGGATACTGCCTTGGAGCGTCGTTTCCAGCCGGTTATGGTTGGTGAACCATCTGTAGAGGATACTATTTCCATTCTCCGTGGCTTGAAGGAGCGTTATGAGGTACATCATGGTGTACGGATTCGTGATGCGGCTCTGGTATCTGCAGCAGTGCTGTCTGACAGATACATTTCTGACCGCTTCCTGCCAGATAAGGCTATTGATTTGGTAGATGAGGCTGCTGCCAAGCTGAGAACTGAAATTGAATCCATGCCTGCACCATTAGATGAGGTGCGCCGTAAGATTCTTCAACTGGAAATTGAGGAGCAGGCTCTCCAGAAAGAAACTGATGAAGCCGGTCAGGAAAAACTGGCTAGCATTCGCAAGGAAAAGGAAGACTTGCAGGCTCAGCAGAAGGATTTGCAGGCTCAGTGGGATTCTGAGAAGCAGGCAATTTTGCGAGTTCGTGGCATCAAGAAGGAAATGGACAATGTTCGCAGTCAGATGGAAAGTGCAGAAAGAGATTACGATCTGAACAAGCTGTCTGAACTGAAATATGGTCGCCTTCCAGAGCTGCAGAAGAAGCTGCAGGCTGAGGAGGAATCCATTGCTGCCAAGGGCGCTGACAGCCAGCTTTTGAAGGAAGAAGTTGGTGAGGAGGATATTGCCAAGGTAGTAAGCCGTTGGACTGGCATTCCTGTTACCAAGATGCTTACCGGTGAAAGGGAGAAGCTGCTTCATTTGGAGGATGTGCTCCATGAGCGGGTAATTGGTCAGGATGAGGCTGTTAAGGTAGTCAGCGAGGCTATTTTGCGAGCTAGAGCAGGTATCAAGGCTCCAGAACGGCCAATTGGTTCCTTTATCTTCCTTGGCCCTACTGGTGTTGGTAAAACTGAGCTGGCCAAGACTCTGGCAGAGGCTCTCTTTGACGATGAACGCAGCATGATTCGTATTGATATGAGTGAGTACATGGAGAAACACTCTGTATCCCGTTTGATTGGTGCGCCTCCGGGATATGTGGGCTATGACGAGGGTGGCCAGCTGACAGAGGCTGTTCGCCGTCATCCATATAGCGTTATTTTGCTGGATGAAATTGAAAAGGCTCATAGAGATGTGTTTAATGTCCTGCTGCAGATTCTGGATGATGGTCGTCTTACCGATGGCAAGGGCAGAGTGGTAAACTTCAAGAATACCGTTATTATCATGACCTCTAACCTGGGTTCCCATGAGATTTTGAACAAGGCTCCAGAGGAAGCAGAGAAGGCTGTTAAGGAAATTCTGAAGGAATATTTCCGTCCAGAGTTCTTGAACCGTGTAGATGATATTGTGGTATTCAAGGGCTTGGCCAAGGAGCAGGTAAAGAATATTGCCGCTCTCCTGCTGCAGCAGCTTAATGACCGTCTGGAAAAGCAGATAAAGATGCATCTTACTTGGGATGACAAGGCCTTGAATCTCTTGGCAGAGCAGGGCTTTGATCCAGCCTTTGGTGCCCGTCCACTTCGTCGTCTGTTAAGCCATACTGTAGAAACTGAGCTGAGTAAATCCATTATCAAGGGTGATGTTAGCGAAGGTGATACTGTGGCTATGACAGTGGAAAATGGCCAGCTGGTATTCAACAAAAAATAATTTTTACTTGAAATCAAGTAAATGATTTGCTATACTCTTAACTACACAAGTTAATAAGCAAATGCGAAGATGGGGAGTAGTAGTATTGCAGTACCCTTCAGAGAGCTGTCGGTTGGTGCGAGACAGCAGGCAATGCAATGTGAACTGGCCCTGGAGCAGCACCCTGAACCTTTGGTGTAGGCGGTGCCGGGAACTGGCCGTTACAACAGGAGGATATGTCAGTATCCGTAAATGAGTGCACACAGCAATGTGTGAATATGAGTGGTACCACGGAGTTTTAAGCTTCGTCTCTGTAAAAGGAGACGGAGCTTTTTTGTTGCCATCGTCTCCGTAGATAGTTTTTGCGTAATCAAGCAAGGGAGAGATTGATGATGGAAAATGTAAAAAAGTATCAGCCTGGTTATTTTATGCCCCCAACTATTGATATGAGCTGGGCTCAGAAGCAGTTCCCAGACAAGGCCCCAACCTGGTGCTCTGTCGACCTGCGAGATGGCAATCAGGCCCTGGTTATTCCTATGAGTCTTGATGAGAAGATAGAGTTCTTCAAGATGCTGGTTAAGATTGGCTTCAAGGAGATTGAGGTTGGCTTTCCAGCAGCCTCTGAAACTGAATATACCTTCCTGCGCCGTCTGGTGGATGAAAATCTGATTCCAGATGATGTAACTGTTCAGGTATTGACTCAGGCTAGAGAGCATATTATCAAAAAGACCTTTGATGCTCTCAAGGGTGTTAAGAACGCCATTGTTCATGTGTACAATTCTACCTCTTTTGCCCAGCGTCAGCAGGTTTTCCGCAAGAACAAGGAAGAAATCAAGCAGATTGCCATTGATGGTGCCAAGCTTTTGCAGAAGCTCACTGAGGAGGCTGGAGCTAACTATCGCTTCGAGTATTCTCCAGAGAGCTTTACCGGTACTGAGCCAGAGTATGCTTTGGAGGTATGTAATGCCGTACTGGATGTATGGAAGCCAACTCCAGACCGCAAGGCCATTATCAATATTCCTGTTACTGTGGAAATGTCCATGCCTCATATTTATGCCATGCAGGTAGCCTACATTTCCCAGAATCTGAAATATCGTGATGCAGTAGAGCTTTCCCTCCATCCTCATAATGATAGAGGCTGTGGCGTAGCTGATTCCGAGATGGGTCTGTTGGCTGGTGCTGACCGTATCGAGGGTACTCTCTTTGGTAACGGTGAGCGTACTGGTAATGCTGATATTGTAACCATTGCCATGAATATGTATGTATTAGGCGTAGATCCAAAGCTGGATTTCTCCAATATCCATGAGTTGGTGGAGCTTTATGAAAAGGTTACTAGGATGCATGTCCATGAGCGTCAGCCATATGCTGGTGCCCTGGTATTTGCAGCCTTCTCTGGTTCCCATCAGGATGCTATTGCCAAGGGCATGAAGTGGCGTGAGGAACAGGATCCGGATCATTGGACTGTACCATATCTGCCAATAGATCCTCATGATGTAGGTCGTGAATATGAAGCAGATGTTATCCGCATCAACAGTCAGTCTGGCAAGGGCGGTGTAGCCTACATCATGGAGCAGAAATATGGTATCTCCATGCCAAAGAAGATGCGGGAGGATTTCGGCTACTGTGTTAAGGATGTATCCGACCACAAGCATAAGGAACTGCTGGGAGATGAAATCTATCAGATTTTCCATGATAATTATGTAAATGTTTCTACTCCGTATAATCTCATTGATTTCAGCTTGAAAAAGGAAGTAGATGGCACCCGCTCCGGCTATGTGGAGCTGGAAATCAACGGCAAGCCAACTGTATTTAAGGCCAAGGGTAATGGTCGTCTGGATGCTATCAGCAATGCTATTCAGGAAAACACTGATGTAAGATATACAGATTTGACCTATAGCGAGCACGCTCTGGAAATTGGTTCCACCTCTCGTGCTATGGCCTATATTGGTGTAACTGGCACGGACGGCAAGATTACCTGGGGTGCTGGTATGGATACAGATATTATTACCGCTTCCGTGATGGCTCTCTTTAGTGCTATTAACCGTATGGTAAAGAAATAATAAGCTTTGATAGATAACATTCTCTTGTCAGTTGGCGGGGGAATGTTATTTTCTTTGGGTGGTGACTATGCATACAGGAATATATTTCCTTGACTTTACGACGGATAATTCGTAAAATATAATGGTATGGTTGTATGAGAATACAGCTCATGAATGATAATAAACGCCATGAAATGGCAGAATAATAAAAGAAGGAGGTGTGTTATTATCATTGAGATTATACTTGCAGCAATTGCCGCTTTGGCAGTAGGTGGTGCCGGAGGCTATATGATGCGCAAGCAGGCTGCCGAAAAGCAGATTGGTTCTGCTGAGGAGGAAGCTCGTCGTATTGTGAAGGCTGCTGAGTCCAAGGGCGAGGCTGCAAAAAAGGAAAAGCTATTAGAAGCAAAGGAAGATGTACATCGTCTTCGTCAGGAATTAGATCGTGAAACCCGTGACCGCCGTAATGAATTGCAGCGTCAGGAGCGCCGTCTGGTGTCCAAGGAGGAGAATTTGGACCGGAAGCTGGATTCTTTGGAGAAAAAGGAAGAAAACCTTGCCTCCAAGGAAGCAAAGCTGGAAAAGAGCCAGGCTGCTATTGATGAGCTTCACGAGAAGCAGAAGTCTGAGCTGGAGCGTATTTCCACTTTGACCACTGAAGAAGCCAAGACTATGCTGTTAGCTGAAATTGATGAGGAGCTGCAGCATGAGAAGGCAATGAAAATCAAGGAATATGAGCAGCAGGTTAAGGATGAGGCTGACAAAAAGGCTAGAAATATTATTTCTATGGCTATTCAGCGTTGTGCTGCTGACCATGTAGCAGAAACTACTGTATCTGTAGTTGCTCTGCCTAACGATGAAATGAAGGGCAGAATCATTGGTCGTGAGGGCCGTAATATTCGGGCTTTGGAAACTATGACAGGTATTGACCTGATTATCGATGATACTCCAGAGGCTGTTATTCTCTCCGGCTTTGATCCTGTACGCCGTGAGGTGGCTAGAATTGCCTTGGAGAAGCTGATTGCTGATGGCCGTATTCATCCTACCAGCATTGAGGAAATGGTGAAGAAGGCTCGCCGCGAGGTGGATCAGCGTATCAAGGAGGCTGGTGAGCAGGCTACCTTTGATACCGGTGTTCATGGCCTTCATCCAGAGCTGATTAAGCTGCTGGGCCGTTTGAGATATCGTACCAGCTATGGTCAGAATGTATTGAATCACTCTGTAGAGGTATCCCATTTGGCAGGCATGATGGCTGCTGAGCTGGGCGTAGATGTTATGCTGGCCAAGCGTGCCGGTCTGATTCATGATATTGGTAAATCTATTGACAACGAGGTTGAGGGTACTCATGTAACCATCGGTGCAGATATTGCCAAGAAGTATCGTGAGTCCAAGGACGTTATCAATGCTATTATGGCCCATCATGGGGATGCGGAGCCAAATACTGTGGAAGCAGTATTGGTGGCAGCAGCTGATGCTGTATCCGCTGCTCGTCCTGGTGCCCGTCGCGAAAGCCTGGAGTCCTATTTGAAGCGTCTTACCCGTTTGGAGGAGATTGCTGAGGGCTTTAGCGGTGTAGAGCGTTGCTTTGCCATTCAGGCAGGTCGTGAAATTCGAGTTATGGTTAAGCCTGACAAGGTTGATGATGCAGGTGCTGTTATTCTGGCACACGATATTGTCAAGAAGATTGAGTCTGAGCTGGAGTATCCAGGTCAGATTAAGGCCACTATTATTCGTGAAACCCGCGTAGTTGATTACGCAAAATAATTTTGACAAATAAATTGGGCTGTCGTCCTGGGGCGGCAGCCTGTTTTTTTTAGGACCCTGGGCAAAAATTCTCTCATAATATCTGTGAGAGGAGGTACCAATTATGAAATTTAAGAAAAATCGTAAAACCACTAGTGAGGCATCTATGGACAGCATCCAGCTGGTAGCCTCCCTGCTGATTTGCTTCCCAGAAATGGGGAAGGTTACATTGGACAGCAAAGAGGAGGGAATATGGCTGGATTTTACCCTGAGTCAGAAGCCCTCTGAGGAGAGGATGACCAAGGTAAATCAGCTGTTGACAGACAGCCTGAGACTTTATCATGAGCTTGAAGGAATACAGGGAGCCAGAATGGCTTTCTTTTATGAAACAAGAGCCTTGCATATATTTAGAGATCTGGATAGCCTTACCAAGACCGAAATAGATATGCTGGTTACCTTGGTAAGAGAAAATTTTGCCGATTTGCTTCTGACAGATGGAGTGAGAAATCTGGATGAAGATGCTGTAGAGGCTCAGTCTGAAATGATAGATTATCGTATTCGTTTCCTGCGGGAAAATCACATTGGGGAAAATATGGTAGGCATCCGTGAGGAAGGCCGGGTTATGGTATATTGACAAGGAGATTGGCATGAAAATTATGCTTGTAGGCGATGTGGTAGGACGTACTGGCCGCAAAGCCTTTGATAGATATACAAAAGAACTGCGTCAAAAATATAATGTGGACATGGTTATTGTGAATGGCGAAAATTCTGCTGGTGGCAAGGGAATCAGCCGCAAATCTATGGATGAGTTGCTGCGGGGAGGAGCCGATGTTATTACCTCTGGCAATCATATATGGGATAATCGAGAGGTATATGGCTTTATTGACCAGGAGCCTTATCTGGTACGGCCTGCCAACTATCCACAGGGAGCGCCAGGGAAGGGCTGGTGTATTTATCCTTTCCGCAGCGCCAACGTGGCTGTAATCAACCTTTCTGGCCGGGCCTTTATGCCGGATATGGATTGTCCTTTCCAGAAAATTGAGGATATTTTGTCGGAAATCGGCAATGAGGCAGATATTTTTGTTTTGGATTTCCATGCAGAGACTACCTCAGAGAAAATGGCTATGGGTTTTTATCTGGATGGCAGGGTGCAGGCGGTAGTGGGTACACATACCCATATTCAGACCTCTGATGCCAGAATATTGCCTAAGGGTACTGGCTATATTACAGATTTGGGTATGGTAGGCCCTTGGCATTCCGTACTGGGGGTAGAGCCAGAGATTATTATTAAGAAGTTTACCACCTGTATGCCAGTCCGCTTCAATGTGGCAGAGGGGCCGGCTGTATATTCTGCTGTAGTAATGGATATTGATACTGCCACTAAAAAAACAGTAAATATAGAGCGTATTTTTATTACTGAATAAATATATTTATGAATAAAGCAGGATTTTTTGGTTTTTTGGCGAATAAGTAGTGAGTGTAAAATATATTTTTCCTTGTTAGCGAGGTATGATTAATGTCAAGCGATTTGCATATGCACACCAGCTGTTCTGATGGTTTGTTAACGCCGGAGGAGCTGGTTCAGGCAGCGAAAGAAGCAGGTCTTAATTTTATAGCAATTACTGATCATGATACAGTAGATGGACTTTGTCAGCTGTATGAAACAGGACTGTATCCTAATGCAGGTATCAAAATTATTCCTGGTATAGAATTTAGTGCCCATCATGATACCAGCGAGATTCATATTCTTGGTTATAATGTTGATATTTATAATAGGGAATTGGTGGAGCGGTTAAATGATGTGGTAGAAGCCCGGTGGACGAGATTTTCTACCATGGTGGAAAAGCTGCAGAATTTGGGTTATGATATATCTGAGACAGATGTATTGGAGATTGCCGATGGCAGTACCTCCATTAGCCGTTCTCATATTGCTCAGGTTATGGTGCGGAAGGGATATTGTGCCAGTGTCAAGGATACCTTTGAGCAGTTGCTGGAAAAGGGCAAGCCTGCCTATGTGTCTCATTATCGTTTGGAGGCAGAGGAAATCATTGATTTGATAAAGAATAGCGGTGGTACGCCGGTGTTGGCCCATCCTAAGCTGATACATAATGATGCTTTGGTGGAGGAGCTGTTGAAAAACGGTATTGAGGGCATTGAAGCTATTTATCCTAAGCATGATGAGGAGGATACCAAGCGGTATCTGGAGCTGGCAGAAAAATATCATTTGCTGGTAACTGGCGGTTCTGATTTTCACGGCATACCAGGCAGATGGCCTCAGCAGATAGGAGAATTTGTAGTAGATGATTGCTATGCTGAGGAATTGTACAGAGAGCCTGAGCTATAAAGAGGTTCTTCTGGCAAGCTGCTGCAAATAGACAAGATTGGATTTCTGGATATAGAAAATGGAGGGTACTATGGAGGTTATAGCTTTAGTGGGGCCAAGCGGCACCGGAAAAAGTCATCGTGCTCTTTTGGTTGCCCATAACAACCAGGCAGATGCCATTATTGATGATGGCCTGCTGATAAAGGACGGCAAAATAATTGCCGGTAAATCTGCCAAGCGGGAGCAGAATAAGGTACTGGCTGTGAAGCGAGCTATCTTTGTGCTGCCAGGTCATGCAGAGGAAGTACGCAAAGCAATTGAAGAAACTAAGCCAGTGCGGATTCTTATTCTGGGTACATCCGAGAATATGGCACGAAAAATAGCCAAAGCGCTGAAACTGCCAGAGATTTCCCATTTTGTGCATATTGAGGAAATTGCTACTCAGTCTGAGATGGAAAAGGCTCGCTTCCATAGATTGCGGGAGGGCAAGCATATTATTCCTGTACCAACCATCGAATTGAAGCCACATTTTTCAGGTTATCTGGTAGATCCTATAAATTCTTTCTTGAAGAAGAAGCGAGGAGATGGGGATAGACGGCGGACTCTGGGAGAGAAATCCATTGTGCGTCCCGTATTCAGCTATTATGGCAAGCTGATTATTGATGACTGGGCCTTGAAGGCTATTGTTCGCAAACTGCTGGTAGACGGAGAGAATGTTACCAAGGTAGCTGATGTAAAGATAGAGCATGTCTACAAGGGAGATGGGGAAGTAGGTTTTGAATCGGCTGGTATTGTTATTGGCTGTGAGGTAGTTATTACCTACGGCAAGCATATTCCTACCCTGGTGCAGAAGCTGCAGACTCAGGTTCGCAAGGATGTGGAGTATATGACAGGCATGGTGGTTAAGAAGGTTAATATTACCATTAAGGCCTTGTTTGTTCAGCCTAAGCGGTTCTAAAACAGAATAATATATTTTAGGGGAGTATTTCTGGTTTATGCTGGGAATGCTCCCTGTTTTCTTGGACACAAAAAAACCGCTTCCAAAGAAGCGGTTAATACTCAATGGCAGGGGTAGCAGGACTCGAACCTACGAATGCTGGATTCAGAATCCAGTGCCTTACCAACTTGGCGATACCCCTATATGAAGTTCCGTTGCTCAATCACAACAATAAATATTATACAGATAAGATGAGAGGATGTCAAGGAAAATTTTAGAAAAAATGTTTACAAGAATAATGGATTTTTGATCAAATTTGTGTATAATAAGGGTATGAAGATATAAATCTGATTGGGGAGGTTTTTTTATGAAATACGAATTTACGGAAGAATATTATACCGGTATTAAAATGATTGACGAAGAGCATGCCAAGCTTTTTGAAATTGCCAATAGAGCCTATGAATTGCTGACAAATCAGTTCAAGCTGGACAAATATGATGAAATTGCAGCTGTTCTTGAGGAGCTGAAGGATTATACCAAGTACCATTTTAGTCATGAAGAAGAGTATATGAAGAGCATAAACTATGGCAAGCGGTTTAGCCAGATGCATCAGCATACCCAGTTTATCGAAAAGCTGGAATCCTATGATCTAAAGGATATTGACGAAAATCAGCAGGCAGGTCTCTTGGAGATTATTGATTTTCTGGCTGTATGGCTTCAGGGTCATATCAAGGGTATGGATAAGCGCATTCCTAAGGTAGAAGCATAATTTTTCTGGAAACATCTCTATGTACTATGCATGGGGATGTTTTTTCTTGTTTGCCTTGTACTTTACTTTTGCAATAGTATGTGTTAATATGACAACGATGGACGGTATTCATTACAGCCTTGGCTGTGCAGGAACTGTACTATCTTTTTCTTGAATCGCCAATTCATCCGGGTATGAAGGTGGTGATATATATGAAAATTGGTTTTATTGGAGCAGGCAGGGTAGGTTTTACCCTAGGCAAGTATTTTTGTGAGCATGGTGTAGAAGTTGCAGGTTACTATAGCCGCAATATTCAATCTGCCACGGAGGCAGCAGAGTTCACCCACAGCCGGGTTTATGATGTACCAGCAAAGCTGCTGGAGGCTTGTGATATATTGTTTTTGACTGTTCCGGATGGAATAATTCCTCAGATATATAGGGAATTGTGCCAAGAATCGATTCGAGGGAAGATACTGTGTCACGCTAGCGGTGCTGCAGCTGCCGGTGAGACTTTTCCTGATATAGAGGCTCAGGGAGCCTGTGGATACTCAGTTCATCCGTTATTTGCTGTAAGTGATAAATATCGCTCCTACAGGGAATTAACGGATGTTTTTTTTGCCTTAGAGGGAACAGCTTCCAGGCTGGATGATATGCTGAAATGGCTAAGAAGTACAGGCCTTAAGGTGCAGGTTATTGATTCTAAATGCAAGCCCAAGTATCATGCTGCAGCTTCCATTGTCAGCAATCAGGTAGTAGCTCTTTTTGCTGAGGCTCAGGCTATGCTGATGGAATGTGGGTTTCAGCCAGAAACAGCTATGGATGCTTTGAAGAAGATTTTTCTGGGTAATGCCCAGCATGTGGCTCAGGTAGGGCCTGTTAAGGCACTGACAGGACCAGTACAGCGAGGAGATGTTTCCACAGTGGCCAAGCACTTATCTGTGCTGGAAAAGCCTAAGGATAGACTGCTGTATCTGCTATTGTCAGAAAGACTGATGGAAGTTGCTAAAAAGGGCAAAGCTGATTATCAGGAAAAGCCTATGAGAGAATTATTAGAGGATAGTTATAGTCAACTATTAACAGAGGAATATGACCGGCTCAAAGGGGATAGAAATTGAGTCGATTTTGATAGGAAAGGAAGATATATTATGAAGAATACAGTAGCAACCTTTTTGAAGATGAAGCAGCAGGGTGAGAAGATTTCCATGCTTACCTGCTATGATTACTCCACCGCCAAGCTGGAGGAGGAAGCTGGCATTAATGGGATACTGGTAGGGGACTCTCTGGGAAATGTTATGTTGGGACTGCCTGATACCATTTCCGTTACTATGGAGGATATGATTACCTTTGGCCATGCTGTAGCCAGAGCTTGTCATAATACTATGGTGGTTATTGATATGCCATTTATGTCTTATCAGGTGTCTGTGGAGCAGGCCGTAATGAATGCAGGCCGCTTGATGAAGGAAGGCCGGGCCAATGCTGTTAAGCTAGAGGGAGGCGCTGCAGTATGTCCTCAGATTAAGGCTATTACAGATGCAGGTATTCCTGTTATGGCACATTTGGGCCTTACTCCTCAGTCTGTTAATGCTTTGGGTGGCAATCGTGTTCAGGGTAAAACCGAGGCCGGTGCTCAGAAGCTGATTGAGGATGCCTTGGCTATTCAGGAGGCTGGTGCCTTTGCCGTGGTTCTGGAATGTATTCCTGCCAAGCTGGCGGATATGATTACCAAGAAGCTGGATATTCCTACCATCGGTATTGGTGCGGGAGCTGGCTGTGACGGACAGATTTTGGTTTATCAGGATATGTTGGGGCTGTTTAGCGAATATACACCAAAATTTGTGAAGCACTTTGCAGAGCTGGGGGGAGCTATGAAGGAAGCCTTCCAGGCCTATGATAGAGAGGTTAAGGCTGGCAGCTATCCTGCTCCCGAGCACACCTTTAAGATTGATGATGATGTCTTAGAAAAATTGTATTGATTTTCTATTCACCATTAGCTTCAAATATGTTAAAATAGAGTGTGAAATTTAAATTTGAGGTTGATTATGCGTATTATTACAGGCTCGGCCAAGGGCTGCAATTTGAAAACCCCCAAGGGAATGAGTACCCGTCCTACATCTGACCGGGTAAAGGAATCCCTATTTAGTATTCTAGGCAGTGATGCCTGCGGCAGAGTGCTGGATATTTTTGCTGGTACTGGAGGTCTGGGGCTGGAGGCTCTAAGTAGGGGAGCGGATAGCTGTACCTTTATAGACAAGGCTACCACAGAGATTATTGCGGATAACGCCAAACATACCCGCCTGGCAGATAAGTGCCAGATTCTCAAAGGAGATGTTTTTGCCCAGCTTCGCAGATTGGAGACGGCAGGCCAGCAATTTGACCTGGTATTCTGTGATCCACCCTATCATCAGGGATTGGCTCACAGGGCTTTGGAGCAGTTGGAGAATAGCCAATTGCTGGCTCCAGATGCCATTGTAATCATGGAGTACGGCGGCGATGAGCCGGAATTGCCAGCTACCACTAGTCTGCAACTGGTCAAAAAGCAGCAATATGGCAAAACAACTCAGATAAATTTTTATCATCTGCCTGTAGAGGAAGGTTGATTGCATATGAAAAGAGCCATCTGTCCGGGCAGCTTTGATCCGGTTACCCTGGGACATATTGATATATTTCAGAGAGCTTCCCATATTTTTGACGAGGTTTATATAGGGGTTTTTAACAATATCCGCAAGAAGCCTCTTTTGTCTGTGGAGGAGCGTATTGACCTGCTGGCGCAGGCCACAGATCATCTTGATAATATCAAGGTAATCTCCTTTGACGGCCTGTTGACTGATTATATGATCAAGGAAGATATTCAGGTGATAGTTCGGGGACTTCGCTCAGTAACAGATTATGAATATGAGCAGGGGCAGGCTCAGATTATCAAGGCCATGCATCCGGAGCTGGATACCATGTTCCTGTTAGGGAAGCCGGAATACAATAGCTTTAGTTCCTCTGTGGTGCGGGAGATTATCAGATTTGGCGGGGATTGTTCCAAACTGGTACCTCACAATGTATATAGATATTTGAAGAGTAGGATTTGATTTTAGAATAAAGGGTGGTATTATCTATGAATGAAGAAGCTATGCTGAAAATTGATGCGGCAATAGACGAAATTGAGAATTATGTGTCTGGGGCACATAGAGTTCCTCTTTTGGAAAAGGTACTGGTCAAGGATGATGAGCTTTTTCATTTGATGGATAATCTTCGTAACGAGATTCCTAAGGAGGTAAGCGAGGCTCTGGAAGTGTGCCATCGCAGGGATGAAATTATTAGTGTGGCTCAGAATGAAGCAGATCAGATTATTGAAAGAGCCAATAAGGAAGCTCAGGAGATTATTGATAAGGCTAAGCTTTTTGCCCAGAAAACCGTGGATGAAAATGTCCTGGTGATTCAGGCCAAAGAGGAAGCTATGAATGTTAAGAATCAGACTGAGGAAAGTGTCAAGAAGCTTCAGGATGAGACTACTGCCTGGGTACAGCAGCAGAGAGAAGAAACCGATGCCTATGTGAAGCAGCAGCGGGAGGAAAACGAGGCTTATGTGAAGCAGCTGAAAGAAGATGCTGAGCGTTATGCTGTGCAGATGTTTGACCATGTACTGGCTAATATGAATTCTGCTATCAATGCCATTCACAACGATGTGGGCGGCGTAATGCAGGCTATGAATCAGGCCAAGGAGCAGATTCATTCTGCCAACAAAAAAGTATAACCAGGTGTCCTATGTTCCCAACCTCTAGAGGCGCGGGATGTTGTGCTAATACTAGGGAGAGTCATGATAATGCCATTTTGGCAGATATCATGGCTCTTTTTCTTAAAAATAGAAAAAATGCTTGCTGAATGTCAAAATGTCAAATATAATATAAGTAAAGGTCAAATTGTCAAGCAAATTAAAAGAAACAGGGTGTTATTATGAGCAATATAGCAGATTTAATTGAAGATTATATTTTGACCAGATTGGCGGAACAGCAGACAGGGCAGGTGGAACTGCGTCGGACAGATATAGCCGACGAAATTTCCTGTGCCCCCTCTCAGATTAGCTATGTGCTAAATACCAGATTTACCCATGACAAGGGGTTTTCTGTAGAATCCCGCCGTGGTCTGGGTGGCTTTATCAGAGTAGTACGGGTGCCTTTGAAGAATATTATTTATCAGGAAATGCTGGAGAAGCTGGACAAGGATACGGATTTTGTGGAAATCAAGGCCATGCTGCATTATTTGATACAGCATGAAATGATTAGTACCAGAGAGTGTACTTTGCTTTTGCAGACTGCCAAGTCTGCCTATGAAAATATGCCTCCTGAGCCTAGAACCAAGCTGCTGCGGGCTTTGTTCAGCACCTTGGCGCAATTTTCCTGAAAAGAGCTTCCTAAGCCTTTATTAAAGAAAGGGACAGGTGTGGCAAATGGCAAAATACAACAGATTGGGACGGCAAAGCTTTTGGTATAGTCTTGGCAATTTTTTTCTGAATTTTGCCATTGCTGTAGTATGGCTGGGGAGATGGACTATCAAGCTTTTAAAGCAGTGCTGGCGGAAATGGAGATAAAAAAGCATGGCAAAGAAAAAGACAATGTATGTATGCCAGAACTGTGGCTATGATACTCCCAAATGGCTGGGGAAATGTCCCGGCTGTGGTCAGTGGAATACCTTGGTGGAGGAGATTGTCAAGGAGGAACGGAATGTTTCTCGGGGATTGAATTTGGGGTTGTCCCAGTCCAGCACCCCCTGTCCTATCAGTGAGGTAACTGTGGAGGATTTGCCTAGAATGACCACAGGCTCTCAGGAGTTGGACAGGGTACTGGGAGGGGGGATTATTCCCGGCTCTATGGTATTGATTGTAGGTGATCCAGGTATTGGCAAATCCAGTCTTACCTTGAAGGTGTGTGCCAATGAAGCGGCTCTAGGGAAAAAGGTTCTCTATGTAACTGGAGAGGAAAGTGTTCGTCAGGTGAGAATGCGAGCCGATAGACTGGAGGCTGTTCACAATGATTTGCTGGTGGTAAGCGAAACCAATCTGGAAAACATTGAGCACCATGTAGAGAAGCTAAAGCCTGATTTGTTGGTGGTGGATTCCATTCAGACCATTTTTCGGCCAGATATTCAAAGTGCTCCCGGCAGTGTCAGCCAGGTACGGGAATGTGCGGTAGAAATTCTGCGGGTAGCCAAAACCAATGGTATTGCTGCCTTTGTGGTGGGACATGTAACCAAGGACGGCACCTTGGCTGGACCTAGAGTTTTGGAGCATATTGTGGATACGGTTTTGTATTTTGAAGGCGGCAGCAATTCAGAATACAGATTGTTGCGGGCGGTAAAAAATCGTTTTGGCAGTACCAATGAAATCGGTATTTTTGAAATGAGGGAAACAGGCCTGATAGATGTACCAGATGCCTCCAAATTGTTTCTGTCTGAGCGTACTGATGAGGCAGGCAGTATTATTGTGCCTACTGTGGAGGGAACCAGGCCTCTGCTGGTGGAGGTGCAGGCTCTGGTGGCTCAGACTCCCTATGTGCCTCCTAGACGAACTTCGGATTCTGTGGACATCAAGAGATTGCAGCTATTGCTGGCGGTGTTGGAGAAAAGGGTTCATTTGGCCATTGGTGCCTGTGATGTTTTTGTCAAGGTTGCTGGTGGTATTCGCATAGATGAGCCGGCAGCAGATTTGGGGATTTGTGTGGCTATGGCCTCCAGCTTTGCTAACCGCCGCTTACGGCCTCAGACAATAGTTTTTGGAGAGGTGGGACTGTCTGGAGAGGTTCGGGCGGTAAGCCAGGCCGAGGGCAGACTTAGAGAGGCCGCCAGATTGGGCTTTACCAGTGCTGTACTGCCAAGAAAGAACTATGAACAGCTAAAGGGAGAAAAGGCTTTGGCTGGTATGAAGCTGTATGGCGCCGGGGATCTTACCGAAGCCTTGCGATATGCCATGCCTAGAGAATAACAGTTGAATTTAGATAATATATTGACATGGTTCTATATATATGATAAAATTACTACTTTTCTTATGAATTAATTTGTGCTATAATTTAGTTGTATGGTTAATTGATAAGAGGGGGTGTTTTTGTTGCAGGTTGGTGATCAAGTGGTTTATCCTATGCACGGCGCAGGAGAAATCACAGGTATTGAAGAATGTGAGATTATGGGCACTGTAAAGCAGTATTTCATTCTCCAGCTGCCAATAGGCGGTATTAGGATTATGATTCCCACGGACAATACAGAGGGTATCGGCCTGAGGCAGATTTCCCCGCCAGAAACTATAGAGCAGGTGGCTGGGGTATTGCAGCAGCCTGGTGAGAAGCCTGTAGGCAGCTGGAACAAGAGATTCCATATTAATCTTAACAGATTGAAGTCTGGCGATATTCTGGAGGTGGCAGCGGTAATTCGCAACCTGATTCTTCAGGATAGGCGCAAGCGGATTTCCGGTGGCGAGAAGCGGCTTTTGGACTTGGCAAGACAGATTTTCCTCAGTGAGTTGTCTTATGCCTTGGCTGGCTCTGTGGAGCAGGCTGAGGAATGGCTGATGGAGCAGATTGATAAGAAGGATAATTAGTCTATAGTCTCTACAAAGAATATTGGCAGCCTGTTTGTGCGACAGGCTGTTTTTATGCTAATGGTTTGTCAAATAAACACTTTAACTGATTGTGGGACTAAAGGAGTAAATAGGCAGTATACAGGATATTTTCATTCTGATACTATATATTTTACGTTGCAAAAGGAGGTGAAATAATGCTAATAAGAGTTATACGTTTCTTTGTTACTGTATTGTTGGCAGTAATAGGTGGTGTGATACTGCATTTGGCTAGTCCTGTACTGACAGAGCTGATTAGTACCGAGGTACTAAAGACTGATATGGGACTGTACAAGCTGACTATGGCCAATGTTATCCTGATAGGCGTCGGTATGGTTGTCGGTGGCATTGCAGGTTATCTGGTATCTCCATATTTTGTTGCCAAGCTGCAGAAATTTTCTATCTGGGTTGAAGGACAGCTCAGCAAGATGCCTTTGCAGGATGTTATTGCTGGCGTTGTTGGTTTGGCCATTGGACTTATAATTGCGAATTTGTTAGGTGGGACCTTTGCCAATATTCCTGTAATTGGTAACTACCTGCCAGTGCTGTTCAGCATTGTATTTGGTTATTTGGGCATTCATATTGTTGTACGAAAGCAAAAGGAAATTGGTGAGCTTTTTGGCAGAATGATGAAGCTGAAGAAAAAGCCAAGGGAAAAACTGGGGGAGGATGGCACTGTCCAGCCTGCAGCCCAGCCTGCTCCTGTGGCTCCAGCTATGCCAGCAGGAGGCTATGGCAGCTATGACAGTCTGGTAGGCTGTAAGCTGTTGGATACCAGCGTCATTATAGATGGCCGTATTGCAGATATTTGTGGTACAGGCTTTTTGGATGGCAAGCTGTTAATTCCTGTGTTTGTACTGGAAGAGTTACAGCATATTGCAGATTCTGCAGATGCTTTGAAAAGAGTACGAGGCCGCAGAGGCTTGGATATTCTGCAAAAAATTCGCACAGAAAGCGGCTTGCAGGTAGAGATAATTAATCAGGATTTTGAAGATATTACCGAGGTTGATTCCAAGCTGATACGTTTGGGCCAGCAGTTGGGAGGCAAGATTGTAACTAATGATTACAATCTGAATAAGGTTTCTGAGCTGCAGGGTGTGCCTGTATTGAATATTAATGATTTGTCCAATGCAGTAAAGCCGGTGGTTATTCCAGGCGAAAATATGCATGTAACAGTAGTCAAGGAAGGCAAGGAACAGGGACAGGGAATTGCCTATCTGGATGATGGCACCATGATTGTTATTGAGAATGGCCGCTATCATCTGAATAAAGCCATTGAAGTTGAGGTAACATCTGCTTTGCAGACCTCTGCTGGCAGAATGATTTTTGCCAAACCTGTTGGCGAATAATATGTTTTTTAGGGACATAATCCTTTGGGGGTTATGTCCTTTTTGTTGTGTAAAAATTAGATTGACACTCCATATGTCTAAAGCTAAGGTGATAGGGAGTTTGGGGATAAATAAGTGTTCAACTTACTAGCAAAAGGGATTGCAGATTTTAGAGGATTTTATACATTAGTTTATAAAGGAAAATCCCATAAAAAAACAATAATAATAAATTTATAATGATTTACAAACAATATTCATCATGTTATATTATAACCATGAAATAAAGCTTAAAACATATTATTAGGAGGTAAAAGAAAATGGGATTTCGGCCAATTGTAGGAGAAAGTGGGATTACTTATAATGTTGAAAGAAAGGAGGGGGTTATAAGCACTATGTCAAATGGTTGGAAAAAAGAGCTGAACAAGGTTGCATGGAACGATGGAGAGGCTAAGTTTGAAATTCGTTCCTGGTCCAAGGATCATCAGCGCATGGGGAAAGGAATCAGCTTTACGGAAGAGGAACTGGTTACTCTGGCTAATATTCTGGCCAAAATGGATTGCGTAAAAGGCAAAATTGTAGTTTAATCGTAGTTTATTGAAAGCTTTGTTTTTAGGATATGGTGATATTTGCATACAGAGGATTGTCGCAAATTATCAACCATAAAAAGGGGCTGACGTACTAAGAAATTAGTCGCCAGCCCCATATTTATTTTGTGTATAGCATTTTTCGTTGTGGTTTTGTATTTGTTGCTACATTTTTAATAAATCTGCATGACTTCCTGTTCGAAAGGTTGTTAATATTAATCTATCTTTATCTTGTTTGTACATAAGCAGCCAATCAGGTTGTATATGACATTCTCTAAAGCCAGTGTATTTGCCTGACAGCCCATGGTCATGATGTTTTTCTGGCAATGGCTCTTCCTTCAATAGTGTATCAATAACAAATTCCAACAGGGATAAATCCTTGCCTTGCTTTTTCATGCGTTTGTAATCCTTACGGAACTGCGTAGTTGCATTCAATGTTAGCATATATTTCAATCATCCTCATTGTTTAGTTCAGCAAAAAGTTCTTTGGCAGAGGTGTAATTCTTCGCTGCTATTTTGCCACTGGCTATATCCTTAGCTTCCTGCATGGCAGCCAAGGTAGCTTTGTTATATTGAGGATGGCGCATAGAAAAAGGTAATCCTCCTAATTGGATGGATTTGTGTAAAAAGATATTTATAGCATCGCTAATGGTGATGCCAAAGTCGGAATAAATTTGCTCAGCCATTGATTTTATATTTGGATCAAGACGGACTGTAATACTAGCAGTTTTAGCCATGATAATCACTCCCTTACAAATGCAAGACAAATAATGTCAATTATCTTACGTATATTAAAGCATATTGCTGTATTTTAGTCAACATAGTTATACATACAAAAGGGGCTGACGTACTAAGAAATTAGTCGCCAGTCCCATATTTATTTTGTGTATTTTTACAATACAGCTGCCTTCTTGCCAATGGAGACAATCTGCTTAGGCTTATTTCTCTCACTTTTTCCTCTGTGGTTTTGTACCTGCGCTTATATGCTGATGTCACAAGTCGTATATTCGTATCAAACATTTTAATTCTGAGTTTTCTTTTAAACAATCTGGCGTCTCCTCTTTTATAAGTTTTCTTAAATAGTTCAATAATTCCTCAAGGTTAATTTCTTTTTGCTGAAGATCTTTTGTGGAGGTCTTAGGAATTTTTATCTTATTAGTGGACAGGGGGAATTTTCATTGGTAAAATTTAGATAAAACAAGTTGCCTACGGCTTTCATCATCACAGGCCGTTGGCGGTATTTTCGGCAGCCCTTGTGGCAGAAATGTGAGCTGGTTTGGATGACAATGATTATGGACAAAAAGCAAATGTCTGAGGAGGATATTAAGCTGCGCTATATAACTCCGGCGATTACAGCAAAGTGGCCTCTTCATAGGATTAGCATGGAAACAAAAATCACCGATGGCAGAATCAGCCTTCGAGGCAATATGGCTCATCGGGAAAGCCCTAAAAGGGCAGACTATATTCTCTATATGAGGGATAACAAGCCCCTGGCCGTAGTAGAAGCCAAGGACAATAAACATTCCGTATCCCAGGGATTACAGCAGGCCATGACCTATGCTCAGATGTTGGATTTGCCCTTTGCCTATAGTTCCAATGGAGATGCCTTTATGGAGCACGATTTTCTCACCGGCTTGGAGAGACAGCTGGCCTTGGAGGATTTTCCCAGCGAGGCAGAGCTAGAGGCTAGATATAGAGTCTATGCCAATCACGGACAGGGGGTATCTCAGGCAGAGGCGGCCATTATAGACCAGGCTTATTATACCAATGTCAATACCTATCCTCCCAGATATTATCAGCGTATTGCTATCAATAGATCTGTAGAGGCTATAGCTCGGGGACAGAAACGCCTGCTGTTAGTAATGGCCACTGGCACAGGCAAAACCTATACCGCTTTTCAGATTGTCTATCGCCTTCTCAAAGCTGGCATGGTCAAAAAGGTGCTTTATTTAGCTGATAGAAATGTACTGGTAGACCAAACCTTGGAGCAGGACTTTGCCCCTTTGAGAAAAACATCTATCAAAATCAATTTTGCCAAAGCTGACAAAGCTACTCTGCCTGCCTATGAGGTATATTTTGCCCTTTATCAGCAAATGGTGGGAGATGATGGGCAGGAGCATTTTCGCCAGTGGTTTCAGCCGGATTTCTTTGATTTGATTATTGTGGATGAGTGTCACCGTGGTTCAGCCAAGGAGGATAGCCGTTGGCGCAGGGTATTGGAATATTTTAGCAATGGGATTCAGCTGGGTATGACCGCCACCCCAAAGGAAACCAAGTCTACTTCCAATATAGATTATTTCAATGAACCTATTTATACCTATAGTCTAAATGACGGTATCAATGACGGTTTTTTGGCACCATTCAAGGTTATCAAGATAACTATGGACATTTCTGACGGCTGGCGGCCTACCAAGGGACAGCGAGATTATTTTGGCAATGAAATAGAGGATAGAGAGTACAACAACCGGGATTATGATTACAATCTGGTACTCCAGGACAGAATCAATCAGGTAGCTGCCACGATTACCCGCTATCTCAAGACCACTGGCAGAATGCAGAAAACCATAGTTTTCTGTACCAATGAGGACCACGCGGAAAGGATGCGTAGTGCTCTGAATAACTGCAATCAGGATATGGTGCTAAAGCATCCTGATTATGTAGTGCGGATAACTGGCAGTGATGAATACGGCAAAAGCAAGCTGAAATATTTTATTTCTACCAGTGCTAGCTATCCAGTTATTGCCACCACCTCGGAGCTTTTGTCCACCGGGGTAGATTGCAAAATGACCAAATTAATAGTGCTGGACAAAATGATTTCCTCCATGACCAGCTTCAAGCAGATTATTGGCCGTGGTACAAGATTGCGGGAAAAAGAAGGAAAGCTTAGCTTTGTGGTCATGGATTTTCGCAATATTACCACCCTGTTTGCAGATCCCCAATGGGATGGTCCGCTGGAGCAGGTGGAAGGCTTTGGCAGTGACAAAGCTTCTGACCAGGGGAGTGAAGGTGACAAAGATGATAAATCAGGTGATTCCGATGCCAAAGAATCAGATGAAAACTCCGGAAATGGCTTGCCAGATACGGATGGTTCTCGACTGGTATATTTTGTCACAGAGGAAGGTTGTCAGGTGCGGGTTATCAATGAAACCATTGCAGTCTACGATACCCATGGCAAGCTGCTTCGACAGGAAAATATTATTGATTACACCAAGAAGAATATTCTAGGGCAATATGCTTCTCTGGAGGCTTTTGTCCGCCAATGGCAGGGGCAGGAACGGAAGGCTGTTATAGCAGAGCATCTGGCTCAGGCAGGTATTGATATTGACAAGCTAAAAGAGGATCAAGGTATGGCAGATGTAGATGATTTTGATTTTATCTGCTATATTGCCTATGGCAAAAAGGCTCTTACCCGTAGGGAGCGGGCTGCCCATGTAAAGAAAAAGGATGTCTTTAGCCGTTTCGGCCCTGCGGCCAGAGAGGTATTAGATGTTCTGTTGCAAAAATATATGGATTTGGGTATCAAGGAAATGGAAAAAACTCAGGTCTTGAAGCTGGCAGATTTTGTCAAATTTGGCAGTCCTCAGAGGATTGCCAAGCTTTTTGGCGGCAAAAAGGAATACCTGCAGGCTGTACAGGAACTAAAAAAATATTTATACGAGGATGAGGTAGGTTAAAAAATGGCAGTAGGTGGATTTGTCAAACGCATAAGGGATATTATGCGTATGGATGCCGGTATTAGCGGTGATGCCCAGCGAATTGAACAGCTGGTGTGGATTTTGTTTTTGAAGGTATATGATGCCAAAGAGGAAATCTGGGAGTTTGAGGATGATGATTATCAATCCATTATTCCAGAGCCTTGCCGTTGGCGGAATTGGGCGGTGAATCAGTCCCTGACCGGGGAAGCTCTTTTGGATTTTGTCAACAACACCCTTTTTCCTGTGTTGAAGGGCAAGGATGTAAAGGGCACTTCTGGCCAGATAGCCCTGGAGGGCATCCGGATTCAGGCCGATACCCCTATGAAAAAATCCATTGTGTTGGCAGCCTTTGAGGATGCCAACAACTATATGAAGGATGGAGTTTATCTCCGGCAGGTTATCAATGTGGTTAATGAGGTGGATTTTGAGGATACCAAGGAAAGCCATGCCTTTGGTGAAATCTACGAAACCATTCTCAAGGAGCTGCAGGCCGCTGGCTCTGCTGGTGAGTTCTATACACCTCGTGCTGTTACGGAATTTATGGCCCAAATGATTGCTCCCCGTCTGGGGGAAAGAATGGCAGATTTTGCCTGTGGTACGGGAGGCTTTTGCACTGCTTGGCTGGGACAGCTGAGACAGCAGGTAGTAGATACCAAGGATGCAGCTCTGGTAGATGCTTCTATTTACGGCATGGAAAAAAAGCCATTTCCATATCTTTTGTGTATTACCAATATGTTGCTGCATGATATGGAAAATCCTGCTATTGTTCATGGTAATTCCTTGCTGAAAAATGTGTTGGATTATACTGAGGAGGAGAAATTTGATGTTATATTAATGAATCCTCCCTATGGCGGCCATGAGGATAACGGAGTCAAGGGTTATTTTCCTGATGATTTGGCCAGTAGTGAAACCGCTGACCTTTTTATGTCGGTGATTATGTATAGATTGAAAGCCAATGGCCGTGGGGCGGTAATTCTTCCTGACGGCTTTCTTTTTGGCAACGACAATGCCAAAATCAATATCAAGAAAAAGCTGTTGACGGAGTACAATCTCCATACTGTAATCCGTCTGCCTGGCAGTGTATTTGCGCCCTATACACCTATTACCACCAATATTCTTTTCTTTGATAATGTGGTGCATCAGGGCAAGGTGTGGTTTTATCGTTTGGATATGCCAGAGGGGTACAAGCATTTTTCCAAAACCAAGCCTATGAAGCTGGAGCATTTTACGCCACTCATGGATTGGTGGCAGCACCGACAGGAAATTATGGAGGAGCAGTGGCCAAAAGCCAAGGTATATACGCCTCAGGAAATTGCTGACAATGGCTACAATCTGGATTTGTGCGGTTATCCTCATGAGGAGGAGGAAATCCTGCCACCGGAGGAGCTGATTGCTCAGTACCAAAGGAAGCGCACCAGCCTAAATAAAAAGATTGATGATGTGCTGGCTCAGATTGAAGCCATGCTGGAGGTAAAGCCGTGACACCACAACAGCTAAAAAACAGTATTTTGCAACAGGCCATAGAGGGCAAGCTGGTGGAGCAAAGACCGGAGGAGGGCAATGGCAGGGATTTACTGAAAGCTATCCAAAAGGAAAAAGCCCAGCTGGTGCAAGACAAGAAAATCAAAAAAGAAAAGCCCCTGCCAGAAATAAAGGAAGAGGAAATTCCCTTTGAAATACCAGAAAATTGGTGCTGGTGTAGGTTGGGGGAGATTCTAAAAATTCTTACGGATGGTACACATAAAACTCCCAAGTATATACCATCTGGAGTACCATTTATGTCCGTAAAAAATATTTCATCTAGGACGTTAGATTTTTCAAATACAAAATTTATATCTGAGGCGGAAAATGTTGAATTAAAAAAAAGATGTTGCCCTCAAAAAGGAGATATACTTTTATCTAAAGTTGGCACTACTGGTATTCCGGTAATTGTAGATACAGATAGAGATTTTAATATTTTTGTAAGCATTGCACTACTGAAATTTAATGGCGATTTTTTGGACGCTAACTTTTTGCTGTTTTTATTGGAATCGCCTGTAGTGCAGGAACAATGTAGAGAAAATACGCGTGGTGTTGGTAATAAAAATTGGGTTATAAGGGATATTGCAAATACCCAAATACCAATTCCACCACTGGAGGAGCAGAAACGCATAGTAGCCCGTTTGGCAGAAATTTTGCCCCAGGTGGAAATTTATGCTCAGGCCTATCAGGAACTACAAGAGCTAAATAGCAAATTTCCTGGGCAGTTGAAAAATAGTCTTCTCCAACAGGCCATAGAGGGCAAGCTGGTGGAGCAAAGACCGGAGGAAGGCAATGGCAGGGACTTACTGAAAGCCATCCAAAAGGAAAAAGCCCAGCTGGTGCAAGACAAGAAAATCAAAAAAGAAAAGCCATTACCTGAAATAGTGGAAGAAGAGATTCCCTTTGAAATACCAGAAAATTGGTGCTGGTGCAGATTGAAAGATTTGGTATATAGTAGAGGACAAACAAAACCGATGGATACTTTTTGCTACATAGATATAGGTTCTATAGATAACAAATTTCATCGGCTTAATCGGAAAGATAACATAATAGAAAGTGGTAGTGCTCCATCGAGGGCAAGAAGAATAGTAGGAAAGGGAGATATTCTTTATTCTACGGTTCGGCCGTATTTACATAATATATGTATAGTAGATAGAGAATTTAGTTTTCAGCCTATTGCAAGCACGGGGTTTGCAGTTTTAACTTGTCATACAGGATTTTATAACAAATTTTTATTTTATTATTTATTGTGTCCAGAATTTGACTCCTACGCAAATTCGACAGAAAATGCCAAGGGAGTAGCATATCCAGCGATAAATGATGCAAAATTATATAAGGCGCTAATTCCTCTGCCACCATTAGCCGAGCAAAAACGTATTGTAGCCAAGCTGGAACAGCTTTTACAGTTATGTCAACAGCTGGCCTAATGTATTATCAGTGCTTTATATTAGACATAATCTTGAATCATTGGTAAAATCTAACTATATAGGAAGGGAGTTGTTGTGGGATTATGGTTAGTGTTATTTTTCCTGCTGCTGGTCGGGGGAAGAGAATGCAGGCTGGCATGAATAAGGTTTTTATGGAGTTGTCTGGGATTCCAATTTTGGTACGGACATTGTTGCGGTTTTCTGATTGCTCTCAGGTGGATAATCTGGTTGTAGTTGTAGGTGAAGGTGAGGTACAGTTTGTCAAAGGAATCCTAAAAAGGATTCCTGGCTTGAAGCCTTGGCAGGTAGTGGCTGGCGGCAGTGAGCGCCAGTATTCTGTTTGGAATGGTATTCAATCCATAGAAAATCCTTCTGATGATGATATTATTCTGGTGCATGATGCAGCCAGACCTTTGATTTCTACAGAGGTTATACAGGAAACTATAAAAACAGCGAGAGAAAAAGGCGGAGCCATTGCCGCGGTGCCTGCCAAAAATACCATTAAAATCTGCAATGAAAGGCAGGAGGTAGTGGAAACTCCAGATAGAAGCACCTTGTGGGAAGTTCAAACTCCCCAGGGGTTTCGCCGGGATATTCTGGTAAAGGCCAACGAGCTGGCTGAAAAGTATGGTTTTTTGGGTACTGATGATGCCAGCTTGGTAGAGCGCTGTGGCTATCCTGTTTATATTGTAAATAGCGATTATCGCAATATCAAAATTACTACGCCAGAGGATATTGTGGTGGCCAAGGCATTTTTGCATGAAACAGCCAAGGAAAATCCACAGGAAAAAAGCTTGGAAAATACTTTAAAGGCCTTTGTGGAGGAAATCAAGGTAAAGTTTCTGCGGGAAGATGATTGATAGATAGGGAGGCAAATTTATGACAAGATTTGGCATGGGCTATGATGTTCATCAGTTGGTGGAGAATCGTAAGCTGATTATTGGCGGTGTAGATATACCTTACGAAAAAGGTCTTTTAGGCCATTCTGATGCGGATGTGTTATTGCACGCAATTTCAGATGCTTTGCTGGGAGCAGCAGCTCTAGGAGATATAGGCAAGCATTTTCCAGATACAGATCCTCGCTACAAGGGAGCAGACAGCTTAAAACTGCTGGAGGAGGTTGGCAATCTCTTGGCAGAAAAGGGCTATGTAGTAGGCAATGTGGATGCTACCATTGTGGCACAGAAGCCTAAGATGCTGCCTCATATTCCTCAGATGCGGGAAAACATCGCCAGAGTTCTTCGTGTGGATATAGACCAGATAAATGTAAAGGCCACTACAGAGGAGCATTTGGGCTTTACTGGCAGCGGTCAGGGGATATCCTCTTATGCTGTAGCAGGAATTGAAAGGTAAAACAATTCTTCCGCCTTGCATGAACATAAATTTTTTGATACAATACTAAATATCATATATTAAAGGCTGTGAACAGGCAGAGTACGTTGTACGAGCTGACAGAGAGGGTTCTCGGAGACAGCTTCTGGACTTGACTAATTCAAGGTAGGAGCTGTACAGGCTGTGAGGAATCTGAGCTACGATGAGGGAAAGTGCACCTGGGAGCTGCAGGGCTGAATTATTTCCAATTTGGCGGGAAGTTAGGCTCTGACGCAGGGATGCGTTAAAAACCATTGAGAAGCAGTTTTCTCTAGGTTATGGTAGAATTTGCCGGACTGGAATGGAAAATATTGCTGAAATTAGAGTGGAACCGCGACTGATAGCCGCCTCTTAGTTGAGGCGGTTTTTTGTTGTCAAAGGTTAGGAAACAGTGTGTATGGAGTTGGAGGCAAAATGTTTTTTAAAAGACTTAGATCCCGTATCAAAAAAGATATTCGGGTAGTTTTCGAGCGAGACCCGGCAGCCCGCAGCGTTATTGAGGTCATTTGCTGTTATTCAGGACTTCATGCCATCTGGCTGCACCGCATATCCCATGCTCTGTATCTCAAGGGCTGGGTACTGCTGCCTAGATTGATTTCCAATCTGGGGCGGTTCCTGACAGGTATTGAAATTCATCCTGGTGCCACCATTGGGGAGGGTTTGTTTATCGACCACGGCACAGGCATTGTTATTGGTGAAACTGCGGAGCTAGGGAAGAATGTTACCCTTTATCAGGGCGTTACTCTAGGTGGTACAGGCAAGGAGAAGGGCAAAAGACATCCTACCTTGGGGAACAATGTAGTTGTTGCTTCTGGTGCCAAGGTATTGGGCTCCTTTACCGTAGGTGATCATGCCAAAATCGGAGCTGGTTCCGTGGTGCTTAAAGCTGTACCAGCCTATGCTACTGTTGTAGGTATTCCCGGCCGAGTAGTGGTAATGCATGGCAAAAGGGTAGGCGAGCCTGTCTACACTGATGAAATGATAAAGCTTTTAGACATTGATGAGGATGTACAGGAAATGGCAGATGAGCAGGATGTGGATTTGAACCATGATGAGCTGCCAGATCCAGTGCGGGATTTGATTACAGATTTGGCGGAAAAGCTGGACAAAATGGAAAAGCGCGTTAATGAGCTGGAAAAGGAATTGGAGGATAAAAATGCTTAAAGTATATAATACATTAACTAGAAAAAAACAGGAATTTGTACCTCAGGAGCCAGGCAAGGTAGGGATGTATGTCTGCGGTGTTACGCCTTATAATCACCCTCATATTGGCAATGCTCGTCCCTTTGTAACCTGGGATGTTATCAAGAGATATTTCCGCAAAAAGGGCTTTGAGGTTAAGCATATTCAGAATTTTACGGATATGGATGACAAGATTATCAAGGCTGCTAATACAGAGGGCGTAGATTGCTCCGTTATTAGTGAGCGTTATATTGATAGTTATTTTGAGGCTATGGACAAGCTGAATGTGCAGAGAGCAGACCTTTATCCAAAGGTTACGGAGCATATTCCTGACATTATTGCTATGGTGCAGAAGCTGATAGATAATGGCTATGCCTATGAGCTGGAAGGGGATGTTTACTTCAGCGTGGAGAAATTCCCTGAATACGGCAAGCTTAGCGGTCGTAAGCTGGAGGATATGCAGGCAGGAGCTAGAGTAGAGGTTGACCAGCGTAAAGCAAATCCTATGGATTTTGCCCTGTGGAAATCTGCCAAGCCAGGAGAGCCATTCTGGGAAAGCCCTTGGGGCAAAGGACGTCCAGGCTGGCATATTGAGTGCTCCACCATGTCTTTGAAGTATTTAGGGGAAACCTTTGACTTCCACGGTGGCGGCAGTGATTTGATTTTCCCACATCATGAAAATGAAATCGCTCAGTCTCAGTGCTGCTGTGGCAATTACCACAGCTTTGCCCAGTATTGGCTCCACAATGGCTTTATTACCATTGATAATGAGAAAATGAGCAAGTCTTTGAATAATTTCATTACTGTACCGGATATTTTGAAACTGTATCCTGGCGAGGTTGTGCGCTTCTTTATTCTTCGCACTCATTATAGAAGTCCTTTGGATTTCAGCGAGGAGCGTATCAAGGAGGCTCAGGCTGGTTTGCTGCGTTTGAAAACCGCCTACGACAATGGTCAGGATCTGCTTAAGGCTAGAGAGGGCAATACAGAGAATGATGTTCTTTTGGCTGAAAATGCCCAAAAGGCTCTAGCTGATTTTTATGAGGCTATGGATGACGATTTCAATACAGCCCTGGCTATTGGCTATATGTTTACTTTGGCTAAGGAAATCAACACCTATGCCAATAGTGTTATTAATCACAAGGGTGATTTTGACAAGAAGCATTTCGGTCAGCTTATGGATGTGTACAAGGAAATGGCTGAGGTTATTGGTATTTTTGAGGGCAGTCTGGAAATGCCTACTGAGGATGATGGAGAAGACGGAATTTCTCCAGAGGAAATTGAGGCTTTTATTGCAGAAAGAGCAGAGGCAAAGAAGGCCAAGAATTGGGCTAGAGCTGATGAAATCCGTGATGGCCTGAAGGCTCAGGGCATTATTCTGGAGGATTCTGCTGCTGGTACTAAATGGAAAAAGGCATAAGGTGCTGTTATGACCTTTGAACATTTTCAGAAGCTGGTAGATATGATGTTTGTGCCAGATGGCACAGGAGGCGCGTTGCAGCGTTATCAGGAGGTAAATCCTAGAACTCTGCATCCTTTGGTGCTAGCCTATATAGGGGATGCCTATTTCCATCTTTTTGTGCGGGGAAGGCTCCTTTCCTATGAGCAAAGCAAGGTGCAGGTGCTGAATCAGTTTAGTGCTCAGATAGTTTCTGCTATCTGGCAGGATAAGGCCTATCGGGCCATTGAGCCTATGCTGACAGAGGAGGAAATTGCTATTTACAAGCGGGGCAGGAATTGCCGCAGCCGTGTTAGCAAAAGTGCTTCTGTAGCTCAGTACCATTCCAGTACTGGCTTTGAGGCTTTGCTGGGCACACTTTATTTGCAGGAAAATAACCAACGGCTTTACGAAATTGCCGAAGCGGCTTTTCAGGCTATTTCCCAGGAAATGATGGCCCAGGTAAGTGAAAAACGCAATAACTCTACTGGCAAGGAAAAATAAATTGTATGGCCGTCTGTCTTTCAAATTTTATTTTGCAGGCAGACGGTCTGATTTTTCATGAATAAAATATCTTTCTATAGTATAATTAGATGATTAGTATAATTAGATAATTGAATTAAATGGTTTTCACAATAGGAAGCAGGTGCAATATGGAACAAATAAAGATTGTGTTTTTTGACGTAGATGGGACTTTGATTGATTATAAGGCTGATGGGATGTCTGACAAGACTGTGGAGATGTTGAAGGGACTGCAGGCTAATGGGATTAAGATATGTATTGCCTCTGGGCGGGCACCTATACAGATGCCAGATATACCAGGGATAAAATTTGATGCTTGCGTTACATATAATGGCTCCTATTGTTATACTGGTGATGGCAAAGTTATTTTTCGCAATCCTTTGAGTAAAAAAGATGTGTTGCAAATACTGAAAAATACTGCTGAATTGAACCGTCCAGTATCAATAGCTACAGCAACTAGATCGGCAGCCAATGGTGTAGATGAAGATTTGCATGAATACTATGTCATGGGTGGTATAGATTTGAAACCTGCACCGGATTTTGACCAGGTTCTGCAAGATGATGTATATCAGATTATGGTTGGAGGTCGTGAGCCAGAACGACCACATATGGTAGAGAATACCGATAATGCCAAAATAGCAGCTTGGTGGGACAGAGCTGTGGATATTGTGCCAGCTGATGGTGGCAAAGGCCGTGGGGTAACTAAGGTACTGGAATATTTCGGCTTGAAAACATCGGAAGCTATGGCCTTTGGCGATGGCAACAATGATTTGGAAATGTTCCAGGCTCTTGATTATTGCGTAGCAATGGGCAACGGCTCTGAGGATTTGAAAAAAATCGCCTGGGCCACCTGTGGCAATTGCGAGGATGATGGCATTTATTATTTCTGCAAGGAAAACAAGTTGATTTGATTTTAGAATAGTTATATTTGTTATTGTACAGACATTTTTGAAAGATTGGCAGGTTTTTAGGGGAGGTTATTTTTTGATAAAGGTTAAATTATTGGAGCATACGCCACAGCCAGAGCGGGTGGTGGCTATGGCAGCTAGATTGTGCTATTCTGCTTCTGGGGCAGAGGAGCTGGCCGAGAAAATGAGTGATGAGCAGGTTGCCAAGCTGGTAGCCAAGATTGTGCAGATGGGCCATGCTTCTACTATGGAGCATGTTACATTTACCTTTGGTATTGAGGGAGTATCCAGAGTGCTGACTCATCAGCTGGTAAGACATCGTTTGGCTTCCTATAGCCAGCAGTCCCAGCGTTATGTGGCGGAGCATGATTTTGAATATATCTTGCCTCCAACAATCGAAGAAAAGCCAGAGGCAAAGGCAAAATTTGAGGCCTTGATGGACAATATTCGCAGTACCTATGATGAATTGGCTGAGATGGGCGTTCCCCGGGAGGATGCCCGTTATGCATTGGCCAATGCTACAGAAACCAAGATTGTAGTTACCATGAATGCCCGCTCTTTGATGCATTTCTTCAATCTGCGGTGCTGTAATCGTGCCCAGTGGGAGATTCGAGAGCTGGCTTACAAGATGCTGGAACAGGCCAAGGCGGCAGCCCCTCTGCTGTTTAAGAATGCCGGTGCATCCTGTGTTGCTACTGGCCATTGCCCAGAGGGAGCCATGACCTGTGGCAAATTCGCCGAGATGATAAAAATGCGTACAGAATAAAGTAGCTTATATAAAATAGAAGAAAGATGAAAAATTATGGATGATAGAAAAAAGAAGGATAAGAGGGTTATAGCTAAAAACGAGCACAAGGGGAGTAAGCTGGAGTATATGGCCAAGAAAAATCGCCCTCAGAAGGATAGGCGTACTGGGGAAAAGGTGGCAAAATCTGCCCCTTTGGATGTGGTGGAACTGCCAGAGGACATGGTGGCTGGGCGGAATGCTGTTATGGAAGCCTTGAAGGGTAGCCGCAGTGTCAACAAGCTGATGATTGCCAACGGCAGTACCGAAGGCTCTATTAAGGAAATTATTGCTGTAGCCAAGGAAAAGGGTGTCAACATACAGTATTGGGACCGCAGCAAGCTGGACAGTATAGCTAGAGGTATTCGCCATCAGGGTGTACTGGCTCAGGTAGCTCCGGTGCAGTATGCAGAACTGGAGGATATTTTGCAGGTGGCCAAGGATAGAAATGAGCCTCCATTTATTGTCCTTCTAGATGAGCTGGAGGATCCCCACAATCTGGGAGCTATTTTGCGTACAGCAGATGCGGCTGGTGTGCATGGGGTGTTGATTCCCAAGCACAGAAGCTGTCCACTTTCCGTTACGGTAGCCAAAACCTCAGCAGGAGCTGTGGAGCACGTGCCAGTAGCCAGAGTTGGCAATCTGGTGCAGACCATCAAAAAGTTGAAGCAGGAGGGCCTGTGGGTGGCTGCTGCCGATATGGATGGCAAGGATTATTACGACACCGATTTGACTGGCCCACTGCTTTTGATTATTGGCAGTGAGGGACAGGGAGTAGGTCGTCTGGTAAAGGAGCAGTGCGATTTTGTTGTCCGTATCCCTATGGTAGGCAAAATCAATTCCCTGAATGCCTCTGTGGCAGGTTCTATTTTGATGTATGAGGCTATGAAACAGCGCCGTAAGGCTTTGAATTAATATTTGGCAGAGATGTAAGGAAAAGGGGATTTGTATGAGAAAAAAGCCAAGGGAGCATTATATAGTAGATGGCTACAATGTTATCAATCTCTGGCCTGAGCTTACAGCTCTGCGCAATGATTTGTCAGAGGCCAGGGACAAGCTGGTGCATATGCTGGCAGAATATGGAGCCTACGAGAAGTACGATATGACCGTGGTTTTCGATGCTTTATTTACAGCAGACGATGAACGTGTGGAGCAGGTAAACAAGCATTTAGAGGTAGTTTACACTGGCAAGGGAGAAACAGCGGATAGCTATATTGAGCGGCTGGCCTATGATTCTGTGCGCATGGGGCGCGAGGTTCATGTAGTTACCTCAGATGGAGCAGAGCAAGCTGTGATTTTGGGGGCAGGAGCCTATCGTCATCCCTCTGGGGAATTTCATCGTATGGTGAAAAGAGCAAAAAAAGAAATCAAGGACAAGTATCTGGGCAAGGTGGTTTTGCCCATCTCCAGAAATGAAATCGGTTCCCGTATAGATGCAGAAACCCTGGCTAAATTGGATGCTCTGCGGAAATCAAAATAAGCAAAAAGCTCCTCTAGGTGGTGTAATGACTTGACTCACACTGCCTAAGGGCGGTATAATCAAATTTGAATCAATCGTCAGGGCATTGTCCCGGCAACTCATGATATATGGAGGAAATGGCGGATGGAGAATGGCCTGATCAGCGAGGAAGCAGCAGAGAAGCTCTTTGGTGGACTCACTGATGAAGAAATAATTGCACAAATCAAGGATAATGAAGACGATATCGCCATGTATTATCTGATAAGTAAGTACAGAAAATTTGTCAGAGCCAAGGCTAGATCGTATTTTCTCATTGGGGCAGACAAAGAAGATATTATTCAGGAGGGCATGATTGGCCTGTACAAGGCGATTCGTGATTTTCGCTTGGATAAGCCAGCATCCTTTCATGCCTTTGCGGAACTGTGTGTTAATAGACAGATTATTACAGCTATTAAGACTGCTACCCGGCAGAAGCATATACCTCTTAATTCCTATGTGTCCTTGAACAAGCCTATATACGATGAGGACTCAGACAGAACCCTGCTGGATGTTTTATCTGGTATCCAGGTAGCAGATCCAGAGGAACTGATTATCAGCCAGGAGGAGTTCGTTGACATTGAAGCCAAGGTATTGGAGATTCTCAGCGATTTGGAATGGAAGGTTCTCATGTATTATCTGGATGGCAAATCCTATCAGGAAATAGCCAAGGATTTGCATCGTCATATTAAATCCATTGACAATGCCCTGCAAAGGGTAAAGAGAAAGCTGGAAAAGTATATGGAGTCTACAGATAATGAAGTTGACATTACAACCATATATAAAGGCCTTGCCAGTATGAAGCGCAAGGAAAGCGGTATGTTCGGCCTACATGGGCCGGAAGATTCATAGAGTATTATTGACAGGAGTGGTAATTTTGTTACTGCTCCTGTTTTATAATTGCTCTTTTTCAAAAGTATTATAAATATTCTTGTGATTTAGTACATCTTACTATAAATTAAAAGTATTTTAAAATAATGTCAGTCAATAGTATAATACATAAGTGCAAGTGTCCATATTAGAGGCATTAAATAAATTTTTTATATGATTTTAGGGAGGGAATATTATGGATGGTTATGTAGCATTGGGTATCATGTTTGTTTTAGCCTTTGCCTTTCCAGTTTTTCCGCTGATTGTGGCACCAATTTTGCAGCCAAGACAGCCTACTGCTGAAAAGCAGATACCCTATGAGTGTGGTGTGGACACCATTGGCAAAACCAAGGTTAGATTTCATATAGGGTATTTTATGTATGCCTTGGTGTTTTTGCTTTTTGATGTGGAAACAGTATTTTTATACCCTTGGGCAGTAAAATACGGCCAGTTAGGCTTATTTGCCCTGTGTGAAATGCTGGTATTTGTAGGTATTCTGACTATTGGTCTGTGGTATGCCTGGAAGAAGGGAGCCTTGTCATGGAAATAGTAGATCTTGTGCCTCCTGAGCTGAAAAACAATGTCATTGTAACCAGCGTGGATGCTTTATTTAAATGGGGACGAGCCAATTCTATCTGGCCATTATCCTCTGGCTTGGCCTGCTGCTCTATTGAGATGATGTGCGCAGCTGCCTCCAGATTTGATTTGTCAAGATTTGGCTATGAGGTTTTCCGCTCCTGTCCTAGACAGTCTGATTTGCTCATTGTAGCTGGTACTTTGACCTGGAAAATGACGCCTCCTTTGATTCGTCTTTACGAGGAAATGCCAAACCCTAAATATGTTATTGCTATGGGAAATTGTAATATTGGGGGCGGCCCCTTTGCAGATTCCTATTCAGTGGTAACGGGATTGGATCAGATTATGCCGGTGGATGTATATCTGCCAGGCTGTCCTCCTAGACCAGAGGCCTTAATTGATGCCATGCTGAAACTGAAGAAGCGTATTCAGCATCCAGAGGCAGCGGCAGGCTCTGAGGAAAGAATGAATATGAGCAGGGAGAATCTGGAAAATATGATTCGTCCTATAGCCCCTGGGAAGGTGGAATAATATGGGAAGATATTTGGAGATAAAATATCTGGAGGAGCTGCAGCAGCAGTATGCCAGTGTTGAATTTGATAGTGAGCAGCCTGAGCCTCATATTTATGTAGGGACTGAGGATTTGCTGGCTCTCATGAAGGAGCTGCAGGAGAATCCTATTTGGGTCTTTGACCGTATGGCCAATATTACCTCTGTAGACTACAAGGAATATATTGAGATGGTCTATATGCTGTACTCCAGACGGTTTGACAAATGGGTTACAGTAAAATGCAAATTGGATAGGGAAAAGCCAGTAGTAGAGTCCATGACTCAGGTATGGCCTGGTACAGAGTTTGAGGAGCGTGAAATCTTTGATTTGATGGGAGTGGAATTCCTGCATCATCCAGATTTGCGCCGGATTCTCATGCCAGAGGATTATACGGCTTATCCGTTGAGAAAGGATTTTGTGCCTTTGCAGCCAAAGATTGAAGGGGGAGTGCTGAAATGGCTACAACCGAAAAGTTTGTCCTAAATATGGGCCCTCAGCATCCTAGTACCCACGGTGTACTCCAGGTACAGGTGGAGCTGGATGGAGAGAATATTGTAGGGGCCAAGCCTGTTATGGGCTATCTTCATAGAGGTATTGAAAAGCTGATGGAGTCCCGTACCTATCAGCAGTGTGTGCCTTTTACCGACAGACTGGATTATGTATCTTCCATGAACAATAATCTGGGCTTTTGTATGGCTGTGGAAAAGCTGGCAGGTATTGAGGTGCCAGAGAGGGCACAGTACATTCGCACAATCTGCTGTGAGCTGAATCGTATTGCCAGCCATCATGTATTTATCGGTTCTTTGACCAATGATTTAGGCTCTGCTACCGGTATGATTTATGCTTTCCGTGACAGAGAAAAGATTCTGGATTTGTTCAACATTATTTGCGGTGCCCGTATGACCTGTCATTATATTCGCATTGGCGGTGTAATTGCAGATGCTCAGGATGAATTTTTGCAGAAAACTGAGGAATTCATCAATTATGTACCAGAAATGCTGGATGAGTATGATAGATTGTTTACGGGCAACGAGATTTTCCAGAAGCGTATGCAGGGGACTTCCATTATTAGCAAGGAGGATGCCCTGCGATTTGGTATGTCTGGCCCAAATATAAGAGCCAGCGGCTGGGATTACGATATTCGCAAAATTGATAAATATGGTATTTATGGCAAGCTGGATTTTGATATTCCAGTAGGCAAAACTGGAGATAACTGGGATAGATATATAATTCGCCTTCAGGAGATTGTGGAAAGTGCCAAGATTATTCGCCAGTGTCTGGATAATATGCCAGAGGGACCTTTTATGGCCAAGGTGCCCAAGATGTTGAAGCCGCCAAAGGGTGATGCTTATCATCGGGTGGAGAATACCCGGGGTGAGCTGGGCTTCTATATTGTCAGTGATGGCACCAACAAGCCCTATAGAGTTCATATTCGTCGTCCATCCTTCATTAATTTGCAGGCTTTGGATCATATGTGCAAGGGCATGGTGCTGGCTGATGCGGTTACGGCCTTTGCTACGATAGACCCGTTAATGGGTGAGGTTGACTGTTGATTTTGATAGGCAGGTGGAAAAATGCATAACGGAATATTATACCTTGCAGGCCAAAGCCTCAAGGAGCTGATGCTGCCTATTATTGGCAGCGAGCTAATAGTAAATCTGATTATGACACTGATTTGTATCGGCATCCTGTTTATGCTGGTGGCAGTTTCTGCCCTGGTATTTACGCTGGGTGAGCGAAAGGTTTGTGCCTGGATTCAGGTGCGTATCGGGCCAAATAGAGTTGGTCCCTGGGGATTGCTGCAGTCTACAGCGGATATGCTGAAGCTGTTGACCAAGGAGGATATTATTCCTCATGGGGTTGATAGATGGATGTGGGCTTTGTCCCCAATCCTGATTTTTATTCCTGCAGCTATGGTTTATGCCCTGTATCCCTTTGATGATGGAGTTATTTTTGCAGATGTAAATATTGGACTGTTTTTGCTGATTGCTATTTCCTCTCAGTCGGTACTGCCCTTCCTGATGGGTGGTTATGCCTCTAATAGCAAATATGCTATGCTAGGGGGGATGCGTACAGTGGCACAGATGCTTTCCTATGAGGTGCCGATGGTTATTGCCCTTATGGGTATTGTGATGATTACCGGCTCTTTGAAGATGAGTGCCATTGTAGAGGCCCAGAGCAATATCTGGTTCATCTTCCTGCAGCCTATAGCCTTTTTGATTTTTATGGTAACCTGTTTGGTGGAAAGCAATCGTCCACCATTTAATATGGTAGAGGGTGAGTCAGAGATTATTGCTGGACCTTTTACAGAGTATACTGGTATGCGCTGGGCCTTGTTCTTCCTGGCAGAGTTTGCCAATCTATTGTCCATTGGTATTCTCACTGCTACTCTGTTTCTGGGGGGCTGGCAGGGGCCTGATTTCCTGCCAGGTCAGCTGTGGTTCTGGATTAAGGCCTTTTTGATGGTCTTGATTTATCAGTGGATTGGCTGGACCTTCCCTAGAACCAGAATGGATACTATTTTGAGCTTTGGTTGGAAGGTGCTGCTGCCATTGGCCTTGGTAAATCTTTTGCTGACAGGCTTTGGCATTTATATCTTTAAATGGTTGTTATGATAGGAGGCTTCAAATATGTGGGGCAAAGGACTTGTAACAGGATTGAAGGTTACCTGGGGCCACTTCTTTGGCAAAAAGGAAACCGTCTATTATCCTGAGGAAAAGCTGCCAATGACTGAACGCTTCCGGGGCGGTCATTTGATGCTGGATGTGGAAAAATGCATAGGCTGCAAGGTTTGTGCTATGAACTGTCCCAATGCAGCTCTAAAGCTGACAGTGGAGATGGACGAAAACAAAAAGCGTCATATGACTTCTTATGTTCATGATATTGGTCGTTGTATGTATTGTGATTTGTGTATTGAGGCATGTAATTTCAAGGCCCTGAAATGGGATAAGAACTATGAATCTGCTACTTATTTCAAGGAAGATTTGATTTATGATGCTGTGGAGGAAGCAAAGAACAGGAGGGATGGCAATGAGTGAATTAGCTAGCCTTGTTGTATTTTGCCTTCTGGCTATGGTTATTCTAGGAACAGCTCTAGGAGTTGTGCTTAGCAATAATCTGGTACATAGTGCTCTTTTGATGACGGCCTGCTTTATTGGGGTAGGTATTATGTACATTACTTTGGAAGCAGATTTCTTGGGGGCAGTAGAGTTTATGACCTACTCTGGCGGTGTAGCAATACTGATTGTTATGGGTGTTATGCTTACCCATCAAGGGGAGGGAGTGCCTTCCAATCCCTTTAATGGTCGAAAGATATGGGCTGCTGCCTTGTCTGGCACCTTTATAGCGGTTATGGGCCTGGTATCTACCTTTGTTACCAGTTCCAACCAGGGAGGTTTTGTTTCAGAGGATACAGTAGGGGATTTGGCAGATATGATGCTGAACAGCTATATCCTGCCCTTTGAAATTGCTGCTGTTTTGCTTTTGGCTGCTTTGCTGGGAGCTATTATATTGGCGAAGGGAGATGAGGAGTCATGAGCATTGGTTTAACCCACTATCTGCTTTTGGCTGCTATGCTATTTGCCATTGGCATGTTTGGAGTGCTTTCCAAACGAAATATTATTGCTGTTTTGATGGGCATTGAGCTGATGCTGAATGCTGTGAATATTAATCTGGTGGCCTTTAACAGGTTTATGCCTGTTCACGATTTAACAGGCCAGCTAATGGCTCTTTTTGCCATTGTGGTTGGTGTAGCCGAGGTGGCTGTAGGCATTGCCTTGGCCTTTAGGATTTATCGTGACAGGAATACCATTAATGTTGATGAGCTGAATCGGATGAAGGGATAGGAGGAGCTTGAATGTTTAATGAATTTGCCCTTGAACACGCTTGGCTGATTCCCTTGCTGCCGGCAATCTCCTTTGTGATTATCGGCATGGTAACCCGTTCCTATGGCAAGCTGTCTGCTGCTATTGCTGTAAGCATGAGCACTATCAGCTTTTTGCTGGCGGTAGGGGGAACCTTGGCTGTAGTGGCTGGCAATATTACAGTTGATGCGCCATTTGTCCAGAAGCTTTCCTGGTTCCATATTGGCAGTGTCAACATCTCCATGGGTGTTCTTATTGATCCACTTACGGCTATGATGCTGATGGTGGTTACTACTGTATCCTTGCTGGTGCAGATTTATTCCTGTGGTTATATGGAGGGAGATCCTGGCTATGGCCGTTTCTTTGCCTTCCTTTCCCTGTTTGCTGGTTCTATGCTGGGCTTGGTGTTGGCTGTAAACTTCCTGCAGATGTATTTCTTCTGGGAGCTGGTGGGTTTGTGCTCCTACCTTTTGATTGGCTTCTACTATTACAAGATTTCTGCGAGAGAAGCAGCCAAAAAGGCCTTTATGACTACCCGTGTAGGTGACTTTGGCCTGCTTTTGGGCATTCTGCTTTTGCAGCTGACCTTTGGCACCTTGGACTTTATGGAACTGCAGCAGCTGGTGCCTACATATGTTATGCATGGTGGCGCAGGTTTCCTGACCATTATTGCCCTGCTGTTGTTTGTAGGCCCTATTGGCAAATCCGGCCAGTTCCCTCTCCATGTGTGGCTGCCAGATGCTATGGAGGGACCAACTCCGGTATCTGCTTTGATTCACGCAGCTACCATGGTTGTAGCTGGTGTTTATCTGGTAGGCAGAGCCTTCTTCCTCTTTAGCCAGTTGCCTGCTGTTATGACGGTAATTGCCTGGTTAGGCGGTTTTACAGCTATTTTTGCCGCCAGCATTGCCATTACCCAGCGGCCTATTAAGAGAATTTTGGCATATTCCACCATTAGCCAGCTGGGTTATATGATGCTGGCCTTGGGTGTAGGCTCTCTTACCTCGTCCTTTTTCCATTTGATGACTCATGCCTTTTTCAAGGCTATGCTGTTCCTTAGTGCTGGTGCTGTTATGCATGCTATGGCAGAGGAGGCAGATATTTTCAAGATGGGCGGTCTGAGGAAGAAGATGCCTGTAACCTTTGCAGCTATGACCATTGGCGTATTGGCTATTTCTGGTATTCCGCCTTTTGCTGGTTTCTTTTCCAAGGATGAGATTCTGGCAGCAGCGGCTCAGGTAAGTCCAGCCCTGTATGTTCTGGCAACCATTACAGCCTTTATGACAGCCTTCTATATGGCTCGTCTGTTGTTTGTGGCCTTTATGGGACAACCAGCTAATCAGGAGGCCTATGACCATGCACATGAGGTGGGCTGGTTTATGCGGGTGCCACTTATCGTACTGTCTGTACTGTCTGTAGTTAGTGGTATCTGGGCGCATATGGCAGGCTTCGGTGATTGGGTGCGCTTCGGCGAGCCAGCTCATGAGGGCATGAATCTGATGATTGCTGGTACTTCCACCCTGTTGGCAGTAATTGCTCTTGCCTTGGCTTGGAAGGTTTATGTGGCCAAAAGCTGGGATGCAGATGCCCTTGCTGAAAAATGGGGTGTGCTGTATCAGCTTAGCTTCCACAAATTCTATATTGATGAAATCTATGCAGCTTTGATAAAATTCTTTGTGGATGGTATTGCCAAGGTACTGTATTGGATTGATGTACATATTGTGGATGGCATTGTCAATGCTCTGGGCGGCTTGGTACGGGCTGTTAGTGAGATGCTTAGTCCGGCAGAAAATGGCCAGGTTCAGAGCTATGCCGGTGTATATCTCTTTGGTGTGATTGTTTTGCTGGCTTATGGAGTATATTATGCTTCTAAGCTGATGGCTATGCTGGGAGGTGCTTTCTGATGGAGAACTTTCCATTGTTGACAACGGTTCTGCTGGCACCTATTTCAGCGGCTTTATTGCTTTGCTTTGTATCTGCTCAGGCAAAGGAATCTGTGCGGGTAATCTGTGCAGCAGCTATGACTGTGGCTCTGGTGCTGACAGTTTATGCATTCTTTAGCTATGATATGTCGGTTGGGGGAATGCAGTTTACGGAGGATGTACCTTGGATCAAGGATTTGGGGGTACATTATGCTCTGGGAGTTGATGGTATTTCCCTGCCTATGCTGCTTTTGACAGATTTGATAGGCTTGGCAGCTGTGTTTAGCTCCTGGAGTATTACGGAGCGCCCCAAGGAGTTCTATATTCTCCTGATGATTCTCATTGCTGGTGTAACTGGTACCTTTATTGCCAGGGATTTGTTCATCTTCCTGCTGTGCTATGAGGTTGTGGTTATTCCTATTTATATCATGGTTATTATTTGGGGCTCCACCAAGCGGGTTAGCAAGGAATATGCTGGTATGAAGCTGACAATTTATCTGTTGATGGGTTCTGCCTTTATGCTGGTTGGCGTGGTGGCTTTGTATTTGCAGGCCTTTCCACCAGAGATGCGTACCTTTGATATGCAGGCCTTGGCGGCTGCAGCTCAGGCTGGACATTTCAGCGAGGAGTTTCAGATTTTTGCCTTCCTGCTGCTCTTGATAGGCTTTGGCTCTCTGCTGTCCATGTTCCCATTCCATAGCTGGTCTCCAGATGGTTATGCTGGTGCGCCAACAGCGGTTTCCATGATTCATGCTGGTGTACTGAAAAAAATCGGTGGCTATGGCTTGATTCGTCTGGGACTCTTGGTGCTGCCTTTGGGAGCAAAATTCTGGGCGCCTTTGATTGCCGGTCTGGCTATTATTAATGTTATGTATGCAGCTTATATTGCCCTGGCTCAGCATGATTTGAAGTATGTTATTGGTTATTCTTCAGTGTCCCATATGGGCTATGTGCTGTTGGGCTTTGCTGCCCTTAATGTGGTATCTGTCAGCGGTGCTGTGGCCAATATGGTGGCTCATGGTGTTATGAGCGCTTTGTTCTTTGCCATGATTGGCTATGTTTATGAAAGAACACATTTGAGAAGCGTTCACGAGCTGCGGGGCTTGGCCCATCAGATGCCAAGGGTAGCTACTGGCTTTATGCTGGCAGGTATGGCTTCCCTGGGCTTGCCTGGCCTGATTGGCTTTATGCCAGAGTTTACGATCTTTGTTGGCTCCTTTGGGGTATATCCGGTTTTTGCGGTAATTGCTATTTCCGGCATTATCTTTACCGCCCTTTACACCCTGAGAATGTTGGCCAAAATTCTCTTTGGACCAAGGGATCAGCGCTTTGATTACTTCCAGGATGCCAAGGGTGTGGCTATGATGCCTTTGATTATCCTAGGTGTGGCCCTGGTGGGCTTTGGTATTTTCCCACAGCTTTTGATGGGGATGGTAGGCTCTGGCACAGAACAGCTAGTACCGCTGTTGGATCAGCTTTCTGATGCATCAGCCATGTTAGGAGGTGTCAGATAATGAATTTTGCGGTGATTAGTACAGAAATATTTATTCTTTGTCTGGGCCTTTTTGCCATTGTCATGGATTTGGTCCTGCCAGCTAAGGAATCCCACAAATCTATTGGAGCTGTGTTGATTTTTGCCCTGACAGGCTGGTTCCTCTATATGTTTACCCTGTATCAGGGGCCTTTGAATCCTATGGAGCCAGAAGCTATGGCTGTTATTGCTGACAAATTTTTCTATCAGGGTATGTATTTTGTGGATAATTATGCGCTGTTTTTCAAGCAGATGTTTATTTTGGCCACAGTATTTACCATGCTGTTTGCCAGTGATTATGTTCAGTCTGTGCTGCGGTACAAGGGTGAGTTTTATGCTCTGCTGTTAATGGCACTGCTGGGTATGTGTGTGCTGGCTTCTGCTACGGATTTCCTTACCATGTTTATTGGTCTGGAGCTGATGACCATTTCCTTCTACATTCTGACAGGTGCCAGAATGAGCTCCAAGGATTCCAGCGAGGCAGCAGTAAAGTATTTGATTATTGGCTCTGTATCCACAGCTACTATGCTTTATGGTATTAGTCTGGTTTATGGTGCTACTGGCAGTATTCAGTTCTTTGAGGTGTGCCGTAATCCTCATTTGTTCTTTCCATTGGGGATTGCCGGGATTACCATGGTCCTGATTGGTTTCTTCTTTAAGCTGTCCATTATACCGTTTCATATGTGGGCGCCGGATGTTTATCAGGGGGCACCAACTCCTATTACGGCTATGCTGGCTATGGGCTCCAAGGCAGCAGGTATTGCCGCCTTTATGCGTGCGCTGTATGTGGCATTCCCAATGCTGGGAATGTACTGGCTGCCTTTGCTGGCTGTGCTTTGTGCTATCTGCATGATTTTCGGCAATATTATGGCTATGAAGCAGAAGGATGTTAAGCGTATGCTGGCTTATTCCTCCATTGCTCAGGCAGGCTATATGATGGTGGGTATTATTGCTGCAGATACAGCTGGCATGAAGGCTACCATGTTCTATGCTGTCTTATATGTATTTGCCAATGTAGGCGCCTTTGCGGTGCTGGCAGTGGTGGAGGCACAGAAGGGCAGTACCACACACCGGATGATGAATGGCCTGGCCCAGTCTGCTCCTGTGCTGGCAGCGGTAATGACTATTTCCCTGCTGTCTATGGCAGGCATACCGCCAACAGCAGGCTTTGCGGGCAAGCTGTATCTCTTTACAGCGGTTGTAGATCAGGGATATTTGTGGCTGGCCTTTGTAGGCTTCGTTATGTCCATGATTTCCGTATATTATTATTTGCTGGTAGCCAAGGCAATGTATCTAGGCAAATGGGATGGCAGCAAGCTGAATATCTCCGGCACTACCAGAGCCGCAGTTGTACTCAGTGTCCTGGCCACTATCCTTATAGGTGTATGGCCAGAAAAGCTGGCCGAGCTAACCAATCTAGCTGCAAATACCTTTTTGCATTAAGGAAATGAAAATTTAATAAAAATAAAAGGATGAGCGTCTTAGGGGGCCCATCCTTTTTTTGACTTATAGTCTGTCATATTATTTTATGGTGGAAAAAGCATGGCAAGAAAGTTGCTAATATACTATGAAAAAATGCAAAATTTACATAGTTTCTAGAGTATTACCCTAAAAACTACAAAAAAATTCATACTTTCTAAGGTACTACACTATAAGAGATTGGTGGAATAAAAGTATACAGTTTGTGTATAATATAAATATATATTAGTATTATATGTTTATATTATTAATAAATATGCATATAAAATTTAAAATATTTCAGAATGCTGCTTTACTGCAAGTAGAGTTTATGATAAAATTTATTTGAGGGGGGTGGTGCTAGTGGGAAATAGGGCAAGGATTCGGCAGGATGCCATGAGTCTAAATCCTATAGATGATGCATTGTTTCAGAAGATGGCGGAGGATACGGGATTCTGTCAGGAAATATTGCAGGTTGTCTTGAATGATAAGGCATTGCAGGTTACGGATAATGTTCCGCAATTTATGATTAAAAATTTGCAGGGGCGTTCCTGTATTTTGGATGTTAAATGCACCTTGGGAGATGGGAGAATTGTCAATGCCGAAGTGCAAAAATCCGATAATGATGATCATCAACGGCGGGTGCGATACAATGCGGCTTTGTTGACTGCTAATATTGCAGAGCCGGGGGATAGATTCAAAGCGATTCCAAATGTAGTAGTGGTATTTATATCTAAATTTGATATGTACAAGTCTGGCAAAGCGTTGTATCATGTAGATAGGATTATTCGGGAAAATGGGACAATGGTGGATAATGGTTTTTCAGAATTATATGTTAATGCTGAGGTGCAGGATGATTCGGATGTTGCCAGGTTAATGGATATATTTACCAAGCATGATGCATACGATGATGAAATGTTTCCTATTACATCAAAACGCAAGCGGTTGTTTAAAACTACGGAGGAAGGAGTGAATGAAATGTGTGAGGTTATTGAGAAATATATAGCTGAAGGACGTAGCGAAGGACGGTTTGAGGGAAAGGCAGAGGATATAAGGAGTTTGATGGAGTCCATGAGTCTTACAGCAGAGCAGGCTATGAAAGCGTTAAAGATACCAGCAGGAGAATTTGGCAAATATATGACTTTACTGTGATTGATTTAGAAATTAAGGATGCATAAATAAATATAAACAAAAAGATTAGCACTTGACGTTAACGGGGGGCTAGTCTTTTTTATTTTATCAAGTGTCTTGCTAGGGGAAGTATTATAATGAAGTGTTTGATGGTCAATGAGTACAACCATTAAAATATTCATTTAAAAGCAGGAATTTGTTACTATATGTAGAATATATTTATTTAGATGTTTATATGAAGTAATATGGTGGTAGCTATGGAAGAAATAAAAAGAAGAATTATTTTAGCAGGACTTTTGCATGATATTGGCAAGCTGGTGTACAGGGCCAAAAGAATGCCGGAAAATCATTCTAATCTAGGGGTTGAATTTCTTAGTGAATACATGGAGAAGGGGGAGGATATCCTGCGAGCTGTAAAATATCATCATAGTACAGCTTTGTGCAATGCTAATTTACAGGCCGATGATATCAGCTATCTTATTTATGAGGGTGACAATATTGCTTCTGGTAGTGATAGACGAGCCAACGAGAGTAGTGAAGACGGCTTTAACATAGAGGCTCCACTAGAATCTGTATTTAATGTTTTTGCTGGAAATGATAAAAGCAAAAAGGGATTTTATCTTCGTGGACTTTTGGAGGATGATGCTAAAATGCTTTATCCAGCAGAACTCCAATCAATTAAGGCCCCTACGGAAAAATATCAAGAATTGCTGAATACACTTGTAAGTAATTTTCGTCAAAAATCCGTCGATAATATGGAGCCAAATGAATTACTGCAAATTTTAGAGGCAATAGGTAGTTATATTCCTTCAAGCACAGCTAAAGGAGAAGTGGCAGATATATCATTATATGACCATATGAAATTGACAGCAGCCTTAGCTATTTGTCTATATGATTATTTGCATTCCAAGGGTATATACGATTACAAGTCCTACTGCTACGGAACAAAGCAAAAGGAATTAAGGAAGGAAAATACTTATTTATTGGTATCCGGTGATATATCAGGGATACAGGATTTTATCTATACAATTCCGTCCAAGGGAGCATTGAAGAGTCTTAGAGGACGATCCTTTTATTTAGAATTGTTGATGGAAAATGTTATTGATGAATTGCTGGAACGACTAGATTTAAATAGGTGTAATCTTATCTATAACGGAGGCGGTAATTTTTATCTGTTATTGCCTAATACAAGCCATGTGCTGGCAGAATTAGAAAATGTACAAAATATTATCAATCAATGGTTTTTGGAAAAATTTGGTACAAGATTATATATAGCTATAGGCTGGGCTCCCTGTGCAGCCAATGATTTTATGGTTAACAGTGGCAATGCTTTAGGTAGCATTTATAGTAAAGCTAGAAGTTTGATAGCTGTACAAAAGCATAGAAGATACAATGCCTATCAGTTGGGGCAGTTATTTCAGCCTCATAGCCAGATAAATGCCGTTAAGGATGGTGCTCGGGAATGTAGTATTTGTCATACATCATCAACAAATTTATCTCTATATGGCGATGCAGAAGAAACATGGGCTTGTGATATGTGCTGTAGTCTGCGAAATTTGGGAGAAGAATTGCTTAAGTATGATGTATTGGTAGTGCTGGATAAAATGCCAGATACTAAGCAAAAATGTGTAGAATTGCCTTCGTTGCAGGGAAAAAGATATTTGATGGCTATAGCAGAGAAAGAAGTTTCTCAATTATCCAATATAAAAAGAATTTATGTCAAGAATCTCATATATACAGGACAGCAAATGGCTACTCGGCTGTGGATGGGAGACTATATTACGGTATCAGGTACTCATACTATGGAGCTAGAAGAATTGGCCAAGCTGGCAGGGGGCGACAAACAGGCTTCAGGCATAGACCGTTTAGGAGTTATGCGGGCTGATGTGGATAATTTGGGTGCTGCTTTTATGGCAGGCTTTCCTGAGCAATATGCCACACTAGGTCGCAGTGCTGCTTTAAGCAGACAGCTTTCCTTGTTTTTCAAAAGATATATAAATAATCTTTGTGGCGGTGAGATAAATGGTATAAATGAGGATGAATACCACAAATTTGCTATTTTTGCAGTTCAGCCTCATAAACAGAGAAATGTGCATATTATATATTCTGGCGGAGATGATATGTTTATTGTAGGCGCTTGGGATGATTTATTGGAATTATCAGTGGATATCCGAGAATCATTTAGGCGTTTTACCAATAACAAGCTAAGTTTTTCTGCTGGTATAGGCATATTTGACAGTAAGTGTCCTATTTCAGAAATGGCACGGGGAACGGGGCTATTGGAGAGTACAGCTAAGGACAATCCGGGCAAGGATAGTATTGCTATGTTTGGTATCCCATCTGCTGAAAGTCATGCCAGCTATACAACCGCCAGTTATGGGTGGGAGGAGTTTGTTCAACAGGTATGCGGAGAAAAATTAACATTCTGTCAGCAATATTTGGGATATGCTGGGAATGAAGCTGTGGATAGATTGCCAGCAGGTAGAGGTGTGCTTTACAGGATGCTGAACTTGTTGAATGAATCCAGAGACAATATTAATCTAGCAAGATTTGCCTATATGCTAGGTCGAATGGAGCCGCCAAAGGATTCACTAGCCTATGATAGTTATGTAAAAGTTAGAGAGAAACTCTATGGATGGTATCAGGATAAAGCAGCCAGAAAGCAGTTAATGACAGCTTTGGAATTGCTTATTTATCGCATACGGGAAAAGGGGGAATAATTTCTTATGGAAAATATGGATATAGTGCAAAAAGCAGAAAATGTAATAAAATTATTACAACGTCCAAATAAAAGGGGAGATTTAGTAATTGATCTGACAACGAATCAGATAAGGAAGTTTTTGACAGCAGTAACTATTACAGCTAATAAGGTGTCAATATATCGTTCTAAGCATCCGCAAAACAAACAGTTATCAGATGAATTAGCAGATGAAATACGGTATTTGCAGGTTAAATTAGTTTATCAGGCAAGTAGAGATAAAGGTGTTGTTAAGAAGTTTATAAAAGAAGCAAAATTATTGACATTGATAAAAGACATCGGTAATAGTATAGTTAAATTTGAAAAATTTTATCGATATGTAGAAGCTCTGGTGGCTTATCATAAGTATTATGGAGGTAAGGATGCATGAGTAAGGAAAATCGTATTAGGTCTCTTAAAGGCAAGATTAAGATTTCTGCTGTTCTGAAGCTGGAAACAGGACTGCATATAGGTTCCTCTAATGATTTTGCACCTATAGGTGCAGTAGATAGCCCTTTTATTCGTGATCCTTATACCAAACAGCCGATTGTACCAGGCAGTTCCATAAAGGGAAAAATTAGAACTCTGTTGGCACGCAGTATGTCTAATTCAGAGTGGCTGAATGACATAGATCAGGATTGTGAAAAAATCAAAAATCTTTTTGGCACAGCAGAAAAAAATGCTCCAAGAGCGTCAAGGTTACAATTTTCTGATCTTGCTATTACGGCAGCAAGCTTGGAGAATCTGGAAACTATGGATTTGGATACTTATATTGGTGAGGTTAAATTTGAAAATTCAATTAATAGAATCACAGCTATAGCAAATCCTAGGCAGATAGAAAGGGTTCCAGCAGGTACTGAATTTTCTTTTAGTGTTGTGTATAATGTTGAAGATGAAGAAAGCATAAAGGAAGATATTCAGTTGTTAGCAGACGGTATCAATATGTTACAGTTAGATTATTTAGGTGGTCATGGCTCTAGAGGCTACGGACGAGTGTCATTCCGAGATTTTGCTGTGGAAGCATTTTCTCTGGATAGAGATTATGGGAAGCAGCTTGCCGATATGACTCAGGAATTAACAACTATCTTAGAAGGATGCTGTTGAATATGGGGTATTATCTTTATCAATTGGCCTTTGACGGCCCAATACATTTTGGTGATTCGTCTCAGGGAGGCGGTCTGGAAAGAACAAGTTGGGAATATCCGGCAGATAGATTATTTAGCAGCCTTTGCTGTGAGTTGGCTCAGCAGGGGTATCAGGACAGGTTGGCAGAACTTGTCAATCTGGTAAAACAAGGAGAGTTTCAGCTATCTGACTTGTTTCCTTATCAGCTTGGAGAAAAGGAAGAATTGGAATTATTTTTGCCGGTGCCCTATATTTATGTAATAAGGCAGGAGCAATATAAGTCCCTTAATATGGAAGAGGCGCGTAGGTTTTCGGCCATACGCAAGAAAACCAAGAAAATGTCTTTTTGCCGTATATCAGAGTTGTCTGAATGCTGTAGGTGCATTAGGCAAGGAGAAATGTTTCAGCCTCAATGGCAACCTAAATTAGGGGAGACTGTGATTAATGAAAGAGTGAATTGCCGTGGAGAGCAATCCTTGCCCTATTATGTAGCAGGCAATGTTTTTGCTCAAGGAGCTGGTCTCTATCTGCTGGTAAAAATGCCAGAGGAATGGGAAGATTTCTTTAGCAGATTGTTGCAATCTCTTGGTATGTCAGGCATTGGAGGTAAGAAAAGCAGCGGTTATGGAGCATTTCATTTGGATGATGATAGCTTGAATTTGGCAGAAGCTGCAGATTTTTATCAGGATACGCAAATATTGCTGGAAATGCTGACAGGGGATAGTGGCAAATATATGAGTATATCTTCTTTGATACCAGAGGAGCAGGATATAGAGTCACTGCAGGAGGGAAGCTATAGATTGGGGAAATCCAGTGGATTTACAGATGGTATCAAGAGAAATAGTGTTTATATGGTCAAGTCTGGAGCTTGTCTAAACAAAGCTGCAGTAGGAGCGTTAATGAAGGTTGGCGTATCAGAGGGACACGATATTTTGCGATATGGCAAGGGAATGTATGTGAGGTTGAATCTATGAAGGATTTTATAGATAGCAGGGAATACAGGTTTACCTGTATATCACCTGTACACATAGGCAGTGGAGAAACATTCAAAGCCTTTGAATATCTCTATGATAGAAAAAATAAAAAGGTTGGCTTTATTCAGGAGGAAAAATGGCAAAAAATGCTGCTGAGGCATAATTTACTGCAGGATTTTCTTGCTTTGCTAAAGAATACAAAGTCAGGGTATGCAAATTTATTGGATTGGTTGCGGAGACATAATGTGCCCGAAAAAGAAATCTGGGATACTGTTAAGAGAACAGCATTGAACAAGTCTGATGTGTCTGATAGCAAAAATACCCTAAATGATATCTGTGTTGCTTCTTCTCTGGCAGATGGTTCTCTATATATTCCCGGCAGCAGTATCAAGGGAGCCTTGCGGACAGGAATCCTTTATAGTATATTGCAGCGTAAAAATCTAGGAGAACAGCTGGCAAGGGAAATTTCTAATATTATGGAGAATGGTAATATTAAGAAAGATTTGTCCAATTTGGCGAAGAAGAAAGAAAAGCAGCTACTGGATTACAGAAGGCCTGTAGAAGGAAAAGACGATGTTTTACTCAAAGTGCTTTCTGGGTTAGTAGTAGGCGATGCTCATCTGCTGAAGCCAGTCAATTCTGTGATTTTGCAAAAGGTCGATGTAAGTACAGGAACAGCTAAAAATGGGTATCATATGTCTGAGCATCCTATATCTTTGTTTAGGGAATGTATTCCGGCAGGGGCAGAATTTTCACTGCGTATATCCATAGACAAAAAATTGCTGTCATATTGTAAGCTTGGTTCCTTACAAGAAATTTTGGCATATTGCAGGGAGTATCTGCAACAGGGGTTGGCACTTCAGCAACAAGTATTTGGAGCTTTTTATAAAGGAGCTTTTAAGGAGGCTCAGCAGGCGGATTTTTCCCTGGGCGGTGGCACAGGATTCCTGCAAAAAAGCATTTGGTATAGTTTGTTTTCTGATGAAAGACAGGCCGAATGGTATCTAAAACAACTTTTAGATTGCAGTTTTAGGAAACATGACCATAGGCATCAGGACAGAAAAATTTCTCCTCGTACCTTGAAGCTGGCTGTTACAGGTAGTCAAAAGCAGATCATGGGCTTGTGCCGTATGGAGGAGATATAAGGTGTCAGATTTGCATCAGATTGAACTGGCTTTGAGATTGCCTGAGGGGTTGAAGATTCATTCCTCTATGGGTTCAGTATTTCATGGCATGATGATGGATGTTTTGGGGCAGGAGGTTGCACAATGGCTCCATGAGGAAAACTCCTGCCGCCCATTTAGTCAATGTGTATATTATAATCGTGATCTAAATGTACCAGTATGGCGGTTGTCTAGCTTGACTCAATCAGCTGATGAGAGGATAGTTATGCCTATTTATCAGCTGATTGGCAGAGAAGTATTTTTAAAACAAAAGAAAATATCAGTGGAATTGTTGGAGGTGGTACAGGAAAGAAAATGTAGTTATCAGGAGCTGATGGATAGAATTTTTCTGGAGCAGGAGCATCTAAATGGTGGCCGGTTGGAGTTTATTAGCACAGGCAGTTTCAAAAGAGAGGGGCAGTATGTAATTTTGCCGGAACTGTATCTGATATTTCAAAGCCTTATACAGAGGTGGAATAGCTGCTGTGCCAAGGCTGCTATTATGTCTGAGGATTTGGAACATCAACTGGCAGACCATTGTCATATTAGTCGCTATAATCTTCGCTCACAAAAATATTCTGTGAATGCTAGCAATATTTATGGCTTTTGTGGTAATATGGATTTAAGATTTTCTGGTAATGATATGGTAAGGCGGCTTATGGAGCTGCTCTTATACTATGCAGGTTTTGCTGGTATAGGCGTAAAAACTGCTTTGGGAATGGGAGCAGTGGAGTATGTGGAGCGAAATTCCCGCCGTTGCCCATGAATATTGGGATGTTGAGTGGTAAGGGGAAGGATGTTCCAGAATGTGTATATGAATTTGCTTTCCCCACCGCACATAGCTATATGAGACCAGGAAATAAGCCATTATTCAGAGGTAGTATTAAAAATCATAATCCCCGTAAGGGGACGGAAACACCAGCCTTGCCTCTAAATCATTACGGCAAAGGACAAATAATTAAAAATCATAATCCCCGTAAGGGGACGGAAACTGTAGATTTTGAGTATATCTTCATCTGCTTCACTGTCGTAATTAAAAATCATAATCCCCGTAAGGGGACGGAAACTACCTTTACATCGGACTCTTTAAATATGGAACCTTTAATCATTAAAAATCATAATCCCCGTAAGGGGACGGAAACATTATCACGGTATCTCTCATAAAGATCATTCAGATTATTTGCTATTAAAAATCATAATCCCCGTAAGGGGACGGAAACAACGTCCCTCTGGATAAATAGTAGTACGAGCAGTAGAAGGAAATTAAAAATCATAATCCCCGTAAGGGGACGGAAACTATCGCATCTAAATCTTTCCAATGATAACTGAGTTTAAAATTAAAAATCATAATCCCCGTAAGGGGACGGAAACAACGGAACACTGTTGGCTTGGAACAACAAATACAGGCACATCATTAAAAATCATAATCCCCGTAAGGGGACGGAAACCATCTAACAGTTTGCGAAGAATCACTATCGCAGAAATCGGAGTATTAAAAATCATAATCCCCGTAAGGGGACGGAAACTGCTTCTTAGGGAAGTGATTAGCAATGTGGTTATTAAAGATAATTAAAAATCATAATCCCCGTAAGGGGACGGAAACATCTAGTGCTATTCCTAGCAATAGTTTTTCTATCTTTATTAAAAATCATAATCCCCGTAAGGGGACGGAAACACCATGCACCCCATAACTATAATCTTTCCAGTTTTTAGCTCATTAAAAATCATAATCCCCGTAAGGGGACGGAAACCTTTTCATTTTCTGCATATTCTTTGCAATACCGTGTCAATATTAAGAAACATAATCCCCGTAAGGGGACGGAAACGCTCTTTAAAGAATGTTTTCATCTTCTTATACATAACAATTAAGAAACATAATCCCCGTAAGGGGACGGAAACCTTTTGGAAGAGCGTAGTACAGAGCATTAACTTCTGGGCAATTAAGAATCACAATCCCCGTAAGGGGACGGAAACTTTTCCTCAGCCTTTGGCAGGGTAACAACATTTTTTTCAGCCAAATTAAGAATCACAATCTCTGTAAGGGGACGGAAACTCCTAAAAAGCTAACTATAAAAAATACACTTGTGAACATTAAGAATCATAATCCCCGTAAGGGGACGGAAACTATTAATCATTTTGATTTATATCTTATTTGAAATTTAATTAAAAATCACAATCCCCGAAAGGGGACGGAAACATCGTGGAGGCATTGAAGTAAAACATACCTTCATACTCTGTATTAAAAATCACAATCCCCGTAAGGGGACGGAATAATATATTTTTGTATGAACGGAGAATGTCTATGAGTTATGTATACTTGACAGAAGAAAATGTTAAATTACAGAAAAAAGGCGGCCGTTATTTGGTAGGCCGCAATCTGGAAGTAGTTATGGAGATTCCCGAAGAAACCTTGGAGGGTTTAGTGCTTATAGGTCGTATTCAAGTTTCGGCCGAAGCTATGGTAAGTCTGTTAGAACAAGGGATACCCGTAACCTGGCTATCTCATACTGGTAAATATTATGGCCGTCTTACTCCTACTACTCATGTAGATGTATTTCGCCAGCAAAAACAAGTACAGTTGCAAAAATCACCTTTCTTTTTAGCATTGGCCAAAAAATCTATCGAAGCCAAGGTACACAATCAATTAACAGTTCTTAGACGTTATAACAGGCGAGCAACAAATCCATCAATAGATCTGGCTATAAAGAATATTTTTGCAGTGCGCCGTCACATTATGACAGCAGATAATGGCGAACAGCTTATGGGATTTGAAGGTATTATTGCAAAAACATATTTTTCGGCCTTGTCCAAACTTATGCCTGAAGGGTTTGAATTTGAAAAGAGAACCAAAAGGCCGCCTCTTGATCCCTTTAACTCCATGCTGAGCTTTGGTTATACTCTTCTCATGTATGAGTTTTATACAGCGATTGAAAATATGGGATTAAGTCCATATTTTGGCTATCTTCACGCATTAAAAAATCACCATCCTGCTCTTGCTTCAGATTTAATGGAAGAATGGCGTGCGGTGATTGTAGATTCAATGGTTTTAGGATTGATTAGTCATAATGAAATAAAACCAGAACATTTTTATTCCAAAGATGATAAGCCTGGGATATATTTAAATAGGGAAGGTAGAGTTATTTTTCTTCGAGCTTTTGAAAAAAGACTGCGGCAGGAAAATAAATATATAGATTTAGATATGACTATACGCAGGTCTATTCAGCATCAGGTAGGGGATTTTTCTCAAGCAATGATGGCAGAAAATATTGATATGTATAAGCCTATCAGATTAAGGTAGCAGGAGAAGGAATATGGATGAATATGAAGACTACGAAGAGGAAGAATTTGTTGCCAAATCTGATAGACGATATATTGTTTTGATTATCTATGATATTGTAGATAACAAAAGCCGTCTGCGTATGGTAAAATGTTTGGAGTCGTATGGAATCAGAGTACAAAAATCTGCCTTTGAAGCATATTTAAACAAAAAGAAATATGAGCAGTTGATGCATGAGGCGAGTAAGATTATCAATAAAGAAACTGATTCGTTACGAATATATTTATTGGCAAATAATACGTCGGTGCGTTCTTGGGGAACGGGAGATAAGCATATTGAAGATGTAATTATATTTTAAATGAGTTTGAATTTTAATTAAAATAATTTGAGATAGTGGAGTGTGAATATATGGCACGAATATTATTTTCCCCTATAGGTGATACAGATCCTGTAAGATATTGTTATGATGGAGCTTGTCTGCACATAGTCAGGCATTATCATCCAGATAAGGTTGTATTGTTTCTAACTAAGGCTATGAGTGAAAAGGAGAAGAATAGTCAGCGCTATTCTAAATCAATAAAACATGTAGCTCCTGACTGCCAGATAGAGATAATCCATACAGATATTGAGGCGGCTCATCTTTATGATAGCTTTATAGATATATTGCCTGCTGAGGTTCACAAAATAAATACGGAAGAAAATGAGGTTCTGCTGAATCTTAGCTCTGGTACCCCGCAGATCAAAACAGTAATGGCTATTTTGTCTGTAGAGAATGATCTAAAGGGGATACAGGTCATATCTCCGAATAAGGCTTCAAATAGTCAGACTCCACATATGGAGGATGAGGATGATATAGAGGCCGTGCTTCAGAATAACTTTGATGAATATACTGATGCTGAAAACCGCTGTCAGGAGCCACCTTTGCAGACTATACGAGCCTTTGGCGAGAGACAAAGATTGTTGTCCCTAATTCATATGTATGAGTATGCAGGTGCATATTCCTTGATTAAGGGAAGCAGCCATATTTCTCAGGAAATTAAAAATATTGTGCATCATGCAGTGCTACGGCAAAAGATGTTGAAAAATGAGGCTAGAAAAATTTTATCTGTCGTAGATGGAATGAAATTGTTTTCCAATGTATCTAGTATCAGGAATAAAGGTAAGCAGGAAAAGGTAGAAAATTTAATAGAGTATTTGTTGAATGTAATTATTACCCAGCGCAAGGGCTATATCGGAGAATTTTTGGTCAAGTGTAACAGCTATTTGTGTGAATTATTGTTGTACCATATAAATAATAATAGCAAAGTAAAGCTTAATGAGTGTATGAGTGGCGAGAGATTGTCCAGACATAAGCTGCAGAATATGTATCCTGAACTGCTGGAATATCTTGATAAAAGCTTTTGGCCGGAGGAATTTCGGTCTGGTGCTCCCAATTTAGGTGTGTTGTGTACTATATGCTACTATATTAACGAGAAGGCCTTGTTGGTGAATCAGGATGGTCATGACAGTATGGTTGCTATACTTCACAAAATAGCAGATAATGATGGATTCCGCAAAATGCGTAATTCTGCTGCGCATAATATAGCGAATACCAATGAGGAACGCCTGGTGTCCATGTTGGGAATGCATTCTCAGGAATTGTTGCATTTGTTGGTAAAGCTGTCAGATTATATTATGCCTGTTGATGTAAAAAAGGCCAGCGGCGTATATGATATACTTAATCAGGCAGTAGAGAAAAGAATCATGGTGTAATGTCTTGCGCTATATCTAAAGGAGATGCTACTATGGTGGATTGTCCTTATGGCGGAGTTTGTTCTGTTACCTGCGAATATTATTCCATATATGGCTGTACCCGGAATGATACTCAGGGGGACTGGCAGGATATTAACTGGCTGGATAGCGATGATGATGAGGGGTAAATTTTGTTCGTTGGTAAATATTTTCTCTTGACGGCATATTGGATTATATGGTATTATATTCAGGTATGTGGGCGGTCCTCTGATCAAGGCTATATTAGAATCCAACACTTGACACGAACGTCTGTAAAGAGGAGGAAACAAAATGAACATTATTCAGGAATTAGAGAAAGAACAGCTCAGAAACGATATCCCAGCTTTCCAGCAGGGTGATACTGTAAACTGCCTGGTAAAGGTAGTGGAGGGTAGCCGTGAGCGTATCCAGGCTTTCGAGGGTGTTGTAATTGCACGCTCCGGTTCTGGCGTTCGTGAGACTTTCACCGTTCGCAAGATTTCTTGCGGTATTGGTGTGGAGCGTACTTTCCCAGTACATTCCCCACGTCTGGAGAAGATTGAGGTTAAGCGTCGTGGTGTAGTTCGCCGCGCTAAGCTGTACTATCTCCGTAACCTCACTGGTAAGGCTGCTCGTATCCGCGAGAAGCGCTAATTCTGGTAATTGTAGAGGCTGCCTTCAGTGCAGCCTCTATTTTTCGTTAAGAGAGGTGCTTTTGTGAATAACTTAGGTGAAGAAATCAAGGATTGGATTGTATCCATTGTCATAGCCGTTGTTTTGGCCATGATTATTCGTAATTTTTTGGTAGAGCCTTATTTGGTGGATGGTCCATCCATGATGCCTACTTTGCAGAATCAGCAGAGATTGGTGGTCAATAGATTGATTTATCGTCTGCGGGAGCCGGAAAAGGGCGAGATTTTGATTTTCCAGTATCCCAAGGACCCTAGCAGGGACTTTATCAAGCGGGTTATTGCTGTGCCTGGTGATACTATCGAAATCAAGGATGGCAATGTATTTGTCAATGACGAGCTGCAGACTGAGGATTATATCCTGAGCAAATGCCGGGGAGATTATCCAAGGGTAAAGATTCCAGAGGGGCATATCTTTGTTATGGGAGATAACCGTAACAATTCCGAGGACAGCCGCTTCCCAGATGTAGGCTTTGTGCCTTTTGAGCTTATCAAGGGCAAGGCTATGGTGGTTTTCTGGCCTTTAGCTGATATGAAGGCATTGCCATAAGATTGACTTAGAGCAAAAAAATCAGGAGTGTATTTATCTCATGTAGAGATGGATACACTCCTGTTTTTGTGTCTGAAATTAAATATCCTTAAAGGCTGCGACCAGGGACTGGAGGCCTTTTTCCAGTACAGCCCAAGGCTCTGCAATATTGATGCGCTGGAAGCCGCTGCCGTCTGGCCCGAAGATATGACCGCTGTCCAGCCAGAGGTTGGCTTTGTGGATAATAATATCATCTAACTCCTTGTCACTAAGGCCATAGGCTCTGAAATCCAGCCAGATAAGATAGGTGCCCTGTGGCTCTACCAGATGTACCTTGGGGAGATTGGTCTGGATAAATTCTTTGGCCTTTTGGAAATTGCTTTCCAGATAGGTTCTCAGCTCATTGAGCCATGCCTCTCCTTTTTCGTAGGCAGCCTGACAGGCAAATAGCCCCAAGCAGTTTGGCTGGCTATAGCCTACGGCAAATACCTGCTGACGGAATTTACGGCGGAGGGTTTCGTTCTTGATAAAGATATTGGATACCTGCAGTCCTGCCAGATTGAAGGTTTTGCTAGGGGCGGTGCAGGTAATGGTGTTCTGGGCGATTTCCTCAGAAAGGGAGGCCAGAACGGTATGCTTGATGCCTGGGCGGGTAAATTCATGATGAATTTCATCAGCCACAATTACTACCTTGTGCTTTAGGCAAATATCAGCCAGCTTTTGCAGTTCTGCACGGCTCCATACTCTGCCTACAGGGTTATGAGGGGAGCAGAGGATAAAGAGCTTTACATTGTGAACCTGAATCTTGGCTTCGAAATCCTCAAAGTCTATATGGTAGGCACCATTTTCATATATTAGAGGACTGTTTACCAACTGGCGGTTGTTCTGACGGATAACCTCGCTAAAAGGATAATATACCGGCTGCTGGATAATAATGGCTTCCTCTGGCTCTGTAAAGGCTCTGACGGCGGCAGCCAAGGCAAATACCACCCCTGGAGTAATGGTTAGCTCATTGCCCTCCACATCCCAATTGTGATGGATTTTGAACCACTTTTTCAGGGTGTCTGTGTAGCGCTGGTCTGGATCTGTGTAGCCAAAGATGCCATGACCACTGCGGGAGATTAGCTCCTGAATAACTCCCTCTGGGGCCTGAAAATCCATATCTGCCACCCAGAAGGGCTGGATGCCCTGGGGATAGCCTCGTTCTACGGCAAAATCATATTTCAGGCAATTGGTGTTGGTACGGTCAATAATCTTGTCAAAATTCATACTTGGCGCAGAGAATGCCTGCTGGCATATAAACTGCTTCGCTCCCTTCCGTGATAAATTCCTACTGGCGGTAGGTTGTTTCTCGTAAATATCTTCTTACTTTTATTTTATCTGTTATTGGATTAACTGTCGATAGAATCTTTGGCTGCCTGAAAGGCTTGGCCTAAATCTTCCAGCAAATCCTCTATATCTTCAATGCCTACAGACAATCTAAGTAGATGGTCGTCCAGTCCGGTGCGCTCCAGCAGATATTTTGGCATAGCCTCGTGGGTTTGGTACAGAGGATAGGTAATCAGGGACTCAACGCCCCCCAGGCTTTCTGCAAAGGAAATTACCTTTACCTGAGCCAGAATAGTTTTGGCCATTTCTGGCTGGGCTACCTTGAAGGAAATCATGGCACCGCTGCCGGTGGACTGCTGGCGGTTCAGTTCATAGCCGGGATGGTCAGGCAGTCCCACATAGTATACATGGGTAACAATATCCTGCTGGCAGAGCCACTGGGCAATGCGCTGGGCGTTTTCCTGCTGGCGTTCTATGCGGATGCCTAGAGTTTTGAGACTGCGCAGCATGAGCCAGGCATCCTGAGCAGAGAGATTGGCACCAGTGGATTTGACATATAGCTCAATATCTGCAATTAGCTGTGGATCATCCTTAACGGTCAGGAAACCTGCCAGAATGTCGTTGTGACCGCAAAGGTATTTGGTACCGCTGTGTACCACAATATCTGCCCCTAGAGTTAATGGCTTCTGGAAATGGGGAGACAGGAAGGTGTTGTCCACAATCAGGAGGGCGTTATGGCCGTGGGCTATCTGGGCGATGGCGGCAATATTGCTTACCAGCATCATAGGGTTGGAGGGAGTCTCCACAAAGATAGCTCTGGTATTAGGCCGCAGGGAGTTCTGTACCAGCTCCAAATCGGTGGTATCAATATATTCAAACTCTATATTGTATTTGGCAAAGAGCTGACCTAATCTCAGGGTGCCTCCGTAGAGATCCTCTGTAAGAAGAATGTGGTCCCCAGGGTTGAAAAGCTGAAAGACAGCATTAATGGCGGACATACCACAGGAAAGGGCCCAGGTTCTCTTTCCCTGCTCCAGTTGGCTGATGGTTTCCTCCAGATTGTCTCTGGTAGGGTTGCTGCAGCGACTGTAATCATAGCCGGTGCTTTGCTTGAAGCCGGGATGACGGAAGGTGGCGGACATATAAATAGGCTGGGTAATGGAGCCAGTATAATCTGAAGGCCTACAGCCGTGAACCTCTATAGTATAATCTTTCATTGGACATTCCTCCTGATGGTTGTTTTTGTGGAAAATAATAGTAACATATAAAACATATTTTGTTTGTATGCTTATTATAAAGTAGGGTAAAACATATGTCAATGGTATGGGGAGAGAAAAAACAGAGAAAATATATAAAAATAACTTGACATATCTGATAAGTATGTTATTATATAACCATGTTGAGAATACATATATCACAGATATGAATAATGGAGGTACAAGCTATGAGCAAGATTTTAGATAGAAAACAGTTGGTATTGGATACAATGGATAACAAGGCTGTAGAGAGGGTGCCAGCAGGCTTTTGGTTCCACTTCCTGGCTGATGAGATACACTCCAATGCCTTTGAACAGCCAGAGCTGACAGAGCAGGTACTGGCTGGAGAGATTAAGTATATTGAGGAAAGCCAGCCTGATTTTGTCAAGATTATGACTGACGGCTTCTTCCCTTATACCAGCGAAAGCTTTTTGGCAGCCAAGACCAGTGAGGATTTGAAGCATCTTCAGCCACTGCCAAAGGATGATAAGTGGTTTACCTATCAGGTGGCTTATGCTAAGAAGCTGACTGATAAATATGGAGATAAGATTGCTACTTTCTACAATCTATTCTGCCCTGGTACCATTATCAAATTCATGCAACCAAATCTGGAGGATGGTGAGCCTTATCTGGCTAATTTGGTACGACAGGACAAGGAGGCTGTAAAGGCGGCCTTTGATGTTATCAGCGATGATTTGGCGGAGCTGGCTCGTCGGGTGATTACGGAAGCTCATGTAACCGGCGTATATTTCAGCCTGCAGAATCTGCTGGGAGAGGGCATTACCAGAGAAATCTACGATGAGGTTTTTGCTCCAGGAGAGAAAAAGATTTTGGCAGCTGCCAACAGTGTCAGCGATTACAATATTCTTCATATCTGCGGTTATGCTGGTCATAGAAATGATTTGTCCTGGTATGAGGATTATGAGGTTAAGACCATTAACTGGGCTGCTGTTGTTGAGAATGTGGAGCTGGAGGATGGCAAAAAGCTCTTTGGCGGCCGTGCTGTTCTGGGTGGTTTTGGCAATAGCACTGAGGATGTGCTTTACAAGGGCACCAAGGCTGAAATCAAGGCAGAAACCAAGCGGCTTTTGGACAAGGCTGGCACCACCGGCGTGATTTTGGGGGCAGATTGCACTGTACCAAGAGATACTCCTCGGGAGCATTTCCAGTGGGTACGGGAGGCCTTGGAGGAATACAAGGCATAATAAAGGCTCAGGCTGTGGATAAAGCTGGGCAGGCAAGGCGATAATGGCAAATGAATGGAGGATTCCTTATGAATATCAAGAAAATCGGCAAGCTTTTGGTAACAGGTATTTTGGCAGGAGCACTGGCAGTAACTGCTGGCTGCGGCAGCAAGGACAAATCGGCTAATCAGGCTGGTGACGGGGGCAAAAAGGTTATAACCGTTGCCCACACCAACTATTATGTGCCTTATGATTTTGTTAATGAAAAGGGTGAGTCTGATGGCTTTGAGGTGGCTGTAATGAAAGAAGTGGCCAAGAAACTGCCTCAGTATGATTTCAAATTTGTGCCTACCTCTGACGATGATTTGCTGATTGGTGTTGAATCTGGCAAATATACTGTAGGCACCAAGGGTATTTGGATTACAGAGCCTCGGAAGAAAAAGTATATTTTCCCGAAGAATAATATTGGTGCCAGTGTGATTGGCCTGATTGTCCGCAAGGAGAATACGGATAAGATTAAGGATTTGGCTTCCTTTGCTGATTTCAGTGGCAAGCTGGTGCCAATTGCTTCTCAGGATGCCCGTTACAGCGTAATTGATAATTTTAACAAGGAAAATCCTGACCATCAGATTAAGCTGGTGCCTTCTGAGGCTTTCCAGGTGGCAGATGCCTATAGCTGGGTGCTGGAGGGACGCTATGATGCCTATCTGGAGGTGGAGCTGAGCTACAAGAACAATATTCAGAAGGAGGATGCTCCTTATCACAAGTTTAATGATCAGCTGACCTATATCCGCTACAAGGGTATTCCTACTTATCCTATTATTAACAAGAATGAGCAGCAGTTTGCGGATGATTATGACAAGGCTATTGAGGAGCTGCGTCAGGAGGGCAAGATTGCAGAGCTGGAGAAGCAGTACTTTGGTGAGAGCCTGTCTGATTATCTGAAATAAGGACAGGCTGTGAAGATATGAAGGGAGACGGACTATATGGATACAAGAGCATTTGATGCTGGCGTGGTACTTAGCGCCTTGCCACAGCTATTGGAGTTTTTGGATATAACCCTGCTGGTAGGTATTAGCTCCATTGTGCTGGGCAGTCTGCTAGGAGGAGCCTTGGCCTGGGCCAAGCTAAGCCAACATAAAATATTGAACTATCTGGCTCAGCTATATATCTATATTATGCGCTGCACACCATCCATTGTAATGCTGTTTATTGTATTCTATGGTCTGCCTGCCTTGGTGGAGGCGGTTTTTGAGGAAAATATCCATGATATGGATAGAGCTATCTTTGCCATTATTGCCTTTACCTTGCTCTTTAGTGCCTATGTATCGGAAATTTTTCGGGCTGCCTACAAGGCTGTACCCCAGGGGCAGTATGAAGCGGCTATTTCCATAGGTATTTCTCCCTGGGGTGCCTTTTGGCATATTATGCTGCCTCAGACAGCGGTACTGGCTTTGCCAAACTTTGGCAATTCCGTTATCAACCTGCTGAAGGAGGGGGCTTTGGCCTATACCATTGGTTTAATTGACATGATTGGCAAGGGAAATCTGATTATTGCTCAGAACTTTGGCGCTTATGGCATTGAAATCTATTTGGCCTGCATGATTGTTTACTGGCTTATGTCCATAGGAATTGAAAAGGCCTTTGGCCTGCTGGAGCAGAGGTTGGATAAGGGACAACTGTTTTCCAGCAAGGCAGGCAAAAAGCAAGAAGTGTTTATTTTGAAGGAGGGTGAAGCAAGTGGAGCTGGACTTTGATTTTATGGAAAAGACCTTTGGCCTTTTGTGGACAGGGGTGCCGGTTACGATGGAGATTACCATTGTTTCTCTCCTGTTGGCTTCCCCCATAGCTTTCTATTTTGCCCTGAATCGTATCAAGGGCAATCCGGTGGTGTCACTGATTAGTCGGGGCTATGTGTCCTTTGTCCGTGGTACTCCTATTGTTTTGCAGATTCTTCTGCTTTATAGCCTGCTGCCTAGCCTTCTGAATGTGATTATTCAGGCTCTGGGCATTGAGTTCAATATTTTTGAACAGGTGGATCCTATCTATTGTGCCATTGTGGTTTTTACTCTAAATACGGTGGCTTTGCTGACAGAGGTATTCCGTTCAGCCTTGATGAGCGTGCCATCTGGTCAGCTGGAGGCTGGGGTATCTATTGGCCTTAGCGAGTTTCAGACCTATGTGCGGGTGATTATTCCCCAGGCTTTGGTTACAGCCCTGCCTGGTATCTGCAATATTACAGTGAATCTGATAAAGGGCAGTTCTCTGGCTTTCCTGATGACTGTAAAGGATGTTATGGCAGTGGGCAAAATCGCGGCTTCCTTTGGCTATAACTATATTGAGGCTTATCTGGATGCCTTCCTGGTGTATCTGATTCTGTGCACCATTATTCAGTTGGCCTATGCTGGTGCAGAAAGGCGTTTTGGAGCGTATAGATAAAAAGCAGGATGTGCTATAATAGAGAGGATGTATGGATATGCTGTTGCAGGTTAAAAATGTGGAAAAGAGCTTTGCTGGTAATCAGGTGCTAAAGGATGTAAATCTGTCTGTTGATAAAGGTGATGTGGTGGTAATTTTGGGGCCTAGCGGCAGTGGCAAGACTACCTTTCTTCGTTGCTTGAATTTTTTGGAGCAGGCTGATGGGGGGCAGATGGAATTTGGCAATATTCAGTTGGATTTTGCCAAGGCTGCCAAAAGTCAGATTAATGAGATTCGGAAGAAAACAGCCTTTGTTTTTCAGAATTACAATCTTTTTGCCAATAAGACCGCTTTGGAGAATGTTACGCTGGGACTTACGGCTGGCCGTGGGGTGAGCAAGGAGGAGGCTGAGGAAATCGGTCGTCAGGCCTTGAAAAAGGTGGGCTTGGCAGATAGAGAGGATTTCTATCCATCCCAGCTTTCTGGTGGTCAGCAGCAGCGGGTTGGTATTGCCAGAGCCTTGGCGGTAAAGCCGGATGTGATTCTCTTTGATGAGCCTACCTCGGCTCTGGATCCAGAGCTGGTGGGAGAGGTGCTGCAGGTAATGCAGGAGCTGGCTCAGGAGGGGGTAACTATGATTGTGGTTACCCATGAGATGAAGTTTGCTCAGGATGTGGCTACCCATGTGGTATTTATGGCTGACGGGGTTGTGGTGGAGGAAGGCGCTCCCGATGATATTTTCCTGCGGCCCCAGGAGGAGCGGACCAGAAAATTTCTGCGGCGGGTTTTGCCAGCTGAGTACACAGAGCCGGCAGCAGCTATCTAAGATAGGGCATAAAAATAAGAGGCAGAGTAGATACTGTGCCTCTTATTGGTATATTTGAGGAAAGGAAGATGCAGTTATGGATTTGGGGCTGAAGGATAAAAATGTGGTTGTGACGGGAGGCAGTAAGGGAATTGGTTATGCTGCTGCCAAGATATTTTTGCAGGAGGGGGCCAAGGTAACAATTTGTGCCCGCCACAAGGAGGAGCTGGGCCGGGCGGTGTTGGAGCTTGGCAAGCTGGGGAAGATACAAGGCTGTGTGCTGGATGGCAGTACAGAGGCTGGTATGGAGAAGCTGGCTCAGGTAGCGGCCAAGCAGGGCAATGGCACCATAGATATATGGGTAAATAATATTGGCACCAATAAGCAGCGGCAGGGAGAGTATTATACTGAGGCGGAGGTGGATTACCTGATTGGGGCTAACTACAAGTCTGCTCTTTTTGGTACTCAGGCCGCAGTGAAATACATGAAGGAAAAGGGTGGCTCTATTGTGAATATTGCTTCTCTAGCGGCTCGCTGTGCTACATCTATCCGCTCCAATATTTATGCCTCCATGAAGGCGGCGGTTATTGCTCTGACTACTACCACCGCTTCGGAATACGCACCCTATGGCATTCGCATTAATGCGGTAATGCCAGGCTATACCCGTACTCCCCTTATGGATTCCGGTATGTTTCCCCCAGAGGTGCTGGAACCAATTTTGCGGAATAATATACTAGGCCGTATGGCAGAGCCAGAAGAAATCGCCAAGCCAATTGTGTTTCTAGCCAGTGAAGCCGCCAGCTATATCACCGCTTCGGCTGTGGATGTAACCGGGGGGCATATGAAGGTTATAAATGCCTATGAAGCCTATGAGAGATGCCAGCGTGGTATTTGATTATTAATCCAGAATATTATTCAGAAATTTGTCTGAGAATGTTGAAATATGGTCAGAATAAGCTTAATATTAGAGAAAGAGAAAGTATGGGGCAAATGGCTGTGAAAGCCTTTGGCCAGCCCTTGGCTAAGGGAGATAAATTCGGGGCAAGTTGAATGCTTCTGATAGTATAGGCATATGGGTAGTATGAGGCGAATGGAGCGTTGAAGGGATATGGAAAAGCCTGTAGATTCTGAGAAAAATAAGGAAAATGCCATTGGTATAGAGGGGGTTCCTTTAGAGTTAATCAGGAATGTGCCTGGGGGCTTTTATATATGTCAAAGCTCCCGGGAAAAGGGTTTTCCTTTGATGTATATGAGTCAGCGGTTTTTGGATATTCTGGGCTGGACTAAAAAGGAAATAGCGGAAAGATTTAGCAATAAATATATCAGGCTGGTTTATCCTGCGGATTGGCGCAGCGGCATTCGCTATAAGTCAGATGAGGATAAGGAATATCATCTGCAAGGAGATAATGTTTTTCGGATGCTGGGTAAGGATGGCTATCATTGGGTATCCGGTACGGCTAAGGAAGTGGAAATGAATGGTCACAAGTACATTGTGGGGAATATTTTTGATATTAACAATGATGTACAGCGGGAGGAAAAGCTAAAAAGGGATTTGCAGGCCAGAGAGGCAGAGCTTCAGAAGGCTAATGCCAAGCTGGCTCAGGCGATGATGGATCAGGAAGCACAATTGGAAGAGGTGCGTGCTCTTAATGATGAATTGGAAGCCAAACAACGGAAGATTGATGAGCAGGCCTATGAACAGGAAATGAGAGATGTGCGGGAGCTGACTCATGCTGCCCGATGGACAGCTAAGTTTAATGATCAGCAGAAAATTGTAGAACCTTGGGCCTCAGATGAATTGCGGCATATTTTGGGCTATGGCGATGAGGATGAATTTCCCCATACTATTGAGCTTATAGATGAAAATATTCATCCAGATGATTTGCCTGCTGCGCGAAAGGCTTTTGCCACAGCCATAGAGGGCGAAAAGGACAGCCTCTTTGATTGCCAATTTCGTGTTAAGCATAAAAATGGCACATATATCTGGGTGCGGGGAGCTGCCAAATTCCGTCGGGATATTACTGGGGCAGCTCGCTCCTGTATCGGTATTTTTGTAGATATTAATGATTACATGATGGCAGAAAAAAAGCATCAGCAGGAGCTGGAAACAGCTTGGCAGAAGGCAGAGCTGGCTAATAAGGCTAAAACAGAGTTTCTCCACGGCATGAGTCATGATATGCGGACACCTCTTAATGGCATTATGGGGTTGATTAAAATTAATGAAGCTCATCACCATGATGAAGAATTGGTGCAGAAGAACCGCAAAAAGATGGAGATTGCCGCCAAGCATTTGCTTTCTCTGATTGATGATGTGCTGCAGACCAGCCGACTGGAATCTGGCAAGATAGAAATAGGTCATGAGCTGGTGAATATGGGGAATATTATCAATGAGGTGTCCAGCATTATCGAGGATAGAGCTAGGGAATTTGGCATAAAATTGTTTCAGGAGGTGCCGGAGCTTACCTGTCCATATGTTTATAGTAGCCAGCTTTATCTGCGCCAGATTCTCTTGAATATTTATGGTAATTGTATTAGATATAATCATTTGGGAGGCAGTATTTCTACCAGTATTAAGAGCTGGATGGAGGACGGTAACAAGGTTGTTTATCAATGGGATATACGGGATACCGGCATAGGCATGAGTCAGGAGTTTATCCAGCATATTTTTGAGCCTTTTTCTCAGGAAAAGAAGGGAGCTAGAACTACTTATCAGGGGACTGGCCTGGGTATGTCCATTGTGAAAAAGCTTTTGGAGCAAATGGGCGGAAATATTGCTGTTACCAGCCAGGAGGGCAAAGGCTCAAACTTTTTGATTACTCTGCCTTTGGATATTGCACCGGCACCTCAGCAGAAAGCAGAAAAGGTTGAGGAATGTTATGATATTCAGGGGATAAGGATATTGCTAGCTGAGGACAATGCCTTGAATGCAGAAATAGCTAAGACCTTGTTGGAGGATGCGGGGGCTGTGCTTACAGTGGTGGCAGATGGTCGGCAGGCTGTGGAGTCCTTTGCGGCTGCTCCTGAGAGCTTTGATGTGATTATTCTGGATTTGATGATGCCTGTTATGGGTGGTCTAGCAGCAGCCAAGAAAATCCGCGGATTGGATTTTTCTATAGCCAAAGATATACCTATAGTGGCTATGACAGCCAATGCCTTCAAGGAGGATGTTCAGCAATGTTTGGAGGCAGGAATGAATGCCCATGTGGCTAAGCCTTTTGATATGGCTCGACTAAAACAGGTATTGTGTCAGCTGGTTCGGAGTGATGGAGATGCAGAATAGAGATGGTATTAGGAGAAGGAGGATGGAGCTATGAGCAAGCTGGCTAGGGAAAAGCAAGATGCTGAACAGTTTATCAGGCAGATAGCTCCTGAATATTTAGGGGTATATGTGGTTGATAGGGAGACAGATGAATTTCGGGAAATATTGGTTCCAGAATATTTTCGCTGGAATGCGGAAGAAAATGGAGGATGTTTCTCTAAGGCTATGGAGGATTATATCGCTTCTATGGTTGCCTTACGCTACCATAATATGGTGGAGCAGGTGCTGGACTATGATAGGGTATACATTCAGCTGAAGGCTGGCATGGATGTGGAGGTTTACTATCGCAGGCTGGATGATGTTCCTATTAAGCTGCAAATAAAGCCATACTCTGACAAGAAGGAGGAGCAGAATCTCTCTCTCTGGATTTTTATTAATGACGATACCGGTGGTGCGCAGATGAAGCGGTTTCAGCGGGATAAGCTGATTATGGATAAGCTGTGTTATGATTTTACAGCGGTTTATTATATTAATTTAAATACGGGCAGTTTTACTACCTTGAAGCTGGGGAGAAATACCAATGCAGAGAACTTGCAGATGGAAGATGAGGTTGAGCTGGAAAACTTTGATTTGTATGCAAGGCAATATGGAGAGAAATATATTGCTCCTGAGGACAGACAGGAATTTTTGGCATGGTTCAACTGTAAGAGTCTTAAGGAAAAATTGCTGGGGAGAGAGGTTATTACCTATCATTATCGGTCTTTGCCTAATCAATCTGGTAAGAAATTCTTTGATACCCAGGTAATGAAGGTTCATGTGGATGATGAGGAGTTCAAGGTATTTATGAGCTTCCGTCATGTGGATGATATTCTGGAGCCAGAGGTTTCCACTCAGGAGAAGCTGCAGAGAGCTTTGGCAGAACTAGAGCTGAATAATGAGATTATATCCACTATTGGCAAAAGCTATGATGCAATTTTTCGCATAGATTTGCAGGCTGATTACTTCGAGGAAATATCTACCACAGATGGTATTCACAAGCTGACAGGCCGAGAGGGCTGTGCTTCTGAGAGACTGCATCTGTTGTGCCGCAGAATGGTATCAGAGCCATATCAGGAATTGACAGAGGAATTTTGCAATCTGAGGAAGCTGGGGGATAAGCTGGCTCATGAGGATACATTGATAACAGAGTATCAGCTTAAAAGCGGTAATTGGCAGAAGTTACGGTTTATTGTAAAGAAGCGTAATGCCAAGGGGCAGGTTACTAATGTGCTGTGCTGTCTGCGAAATATTAGCGAAACCAAGCGGTTGGAGGAAAATCTTCGCTACAAGGAGGCAGTGGTTAAAAGAGAATCGGAGGCAAAAAATAGATTTCTGTCCAATATGAGCCATGATATACGCACCCCGCTAAACGGGGTTATTGGCATGGTGGATTTGGCAAGCCGTTATCCAGATAATCTGGAGATACAGGATAAATGCCGTCGGCGGAGCAGGGAAGCCTTGAAGTATCTTTTGTCCCTGCTGAATGATGTGCTGGATATGAACAAGCTGGAAAATCAGGAGTATATGCCTCAGAATATAACCTTTGATATAGCGGAGTTTTTGGATGGAATCAATAAGGATGCGGAGGCCAAGGCTAGGGAAAATGGGGTTAATTTCGTCATTGAATGGGGGAAGAATGTTATTCGCCATAGATTCCTGGAGGGAAATCCTGTATATGCCGGGCGGATTTTGGCTAATATAATTGATAATGCCATTAAATTTACTCCTTCTGGCCGTAGTGTTCATGTCTGGTTTAAGGAGGAAAGCAGTCATTGGAATAATGTGGTTTATGCCTTTTATTGCCGGGATTACGGCATAGGCATGAGTGAGGATTTTTTGTCTCAGGCCTTTGAGATGTTTACTCAGGAGGCAAAATCAGACCATACCAAATATGCAGGTAGCGGGCTGGGTTTGCCCATTGCTAAAAAGCTGGCGGATAAGCTGCGAGGTACTATTGAGCTTACCAGTAACAAGGGTGAGGGTACTGAGGCGGTTATCAGGATACCTTTCAAAATAGGCAATCAGGTCCAGTTGGATTATTATGGGGATTATCAGGAAATATCTCTGGCAGGGAAACGGATTTTGTCGGTGGATGATAATGAACTGAACAGGGATGTGGCCAAATTTATGATGGAGGATAATGGTATCAAGGTGGAGGAGGCTGAGAATGGTCAGGAGGCTGTGGATAAGTTCTGGGCCTCAAAGCCTGGGTATTATGATGCTATCCTTATGGATATTATGATGCCGGGGCTTAATGGCTGGGAGGCAACGGAAAAAATAAGGGCTATGAAGCGTTGGGATGCAGAAAGGGTGTCCATTATTGCCCTGTCAGCCAATTCCTTTGCTGATGATATTGTTAGCAGTAAGTTGGCGGGGATGGATACGCATCTGTCTAAGCCTTTGGATGAAAAAAAGCTGTTAGAAACCATTAAGCAGTGCCTCAGTAAGCATATGAATGATAAAAAGTTGTAATCCTGTAATGTACTTTTGTAAAAAAATGTGTAAATTGTGGGTTATTTATGATATAATGTGAAAACATCGGACTTTATTTGCATTTATGATGGGAGAGAGATTAGCATGAAATTAGTTGTTACAACTGTTGGCAAGGATAGAGTTGGTATTATTGCTATGGTTAGCAATATTTTAGCAGAGAATGATATCAATATTCTTAGTGTAAATCAGAATATCATGGATGGCTTTTTCAATATGATTATGATGGCAGAGACTGTAGGCAAGGATGTTAATCTGCCAGAGCTGCAGAAGCTGCTGAGAGCCAAGGGCCAGGAGCAGGAGCTGGAAATCAAGGTACAGAATCAGGAAATTTTCAATATTATGCATAATATCTAATTTCCGAAAATAGCCGCAGATGGTATATTGCAGGGGCTGTTCTGGACAGGAATTGTCTGTTGCAATATATGGATTCATGATGGAGGACTTTTTGTGATTACAATAGATAATATTTTAGAAACCAATCGCATGATTACAGAGAACAAGCTGGATGTCCGTACTATTACCATGGGTATTTCTCTCCGTGATTGTGCTCACCCTAATATTGAAAATTTTTGTCGCAATGTCTATGACAAGATTACTAAATCTGCAGAGTTTTTGGTAAAAACTGGTGAGGATATTGAGGCTCAATACGGTATCCCCATCATTCACAAGCGTATTTCTGTTACGCCAATTGCTATTGCTGCTGAGGCCTGCAAGACTGATTCTTATGTACCAGTGGCAGAGGCTCTGGACAAGGCTGCCAAGGAGGTTGGCGTAAACTTTATTGGTGGTTTCTCTGCTTTGGTGGAGAAGGGCTTTACCAATGGGGATAAGATTCTGATTAATTCCATTCCACAGGCTTTGGCTACTACTGATGTGGTTTGCTCCTCTGTTAATCTGGGCTCTACCAAGGCTGGTATTAACATGGACTGCGTGCGTCAGATGGGTGAAATCATTAAGAGAACTGCCGAGCTGACTCGTGATCAGGATGCTTTGGGCTGTGCCAAGTTGGTAGTATTTGCTAATGCTCCTGGGGATAATCCTTTTATGGCTGGTGCTTTCCACGGTGTTAGCGAGGCAGAAAAGGTGGTTAGCGTAGGCGTTAGCGGCCCTGGTGTTGTAAAGCACGCTCTGGAGGATTTGAAGGGTGCTGACTTTACTGAGGTGGCTGAAACCATTAAGAAAACTGCTTTCAAGATTACCCGTGTAGGTCAGCTGGTGGCTAGAGAGGCTTCCCGCCGTCTGGGCGTACCTTTTGGCATTATTGATTTGTCTTTGGCTCCTACTCCTGCTGTTGGTGACTCTGTTGCTAATGTTCTGGAGGAAATGGGCTTGGAGCGCTGTGGTGCACCAGGTACTACTGCTGCTTTGGCTCTCCTGAATGATGCTGTTAAGAAGGGCGGATTGATGGCTTCTTCCCACGTAGGTGGTTTGAGCGGTGCCTTTATTCCTGTCAGCGAGGATCAGGGCATGATTGAGGCTATTGAGTGCGGTTCTCTCTCCATTGAAAAGCTGGAAGCTATGACCTGCGTATGCTCCGTAGGCTTGGATATGATTGCTGTGGAGGGTGATACTACTGCAGCTACTATTTCCGGTATTATTGCTGATGAGGCTGCTATTGGTATGATTAACAACAAGACCACTGCTGTCCGCGTTATCCCTGTACCTGGCAAAAAGGTGGGAGATAGTGTTGAGTTTGGTGGCTTGCTTGGTCGCTGCCCAATTGTCAAGGTTCGTAACAATTGGAGCTCCGAGGCATTTATTGCCAGAGGCGGTAGAATCCCTGCGCCAATTCGCAGCTTGACCAACTGATTAAAGTAGGTTTTGTAGTCTTGGTCTGAGTAGGCAGGAGATGCCCTCAGGCTGAAAAATTATCTAGTATATGGGCCGGGGAAGTAGAAAATTGCTTCCCCGGTTTTGGGTATGTGGCTTATGCGTGTAACAAATAAAATCAAAGCAGAGCAAATAGCTATTCTGGGGCAGGTGTATAAGGATACCAAGCCAGCCCTGAGATTTGCCAATCCTTTTGAGTTGCTGGTGGCAGTAATTCTTTCTGCTCAATGTACAGATGTAAGGGTGAATATTACCACAGAGAGATTGTTTGCCAAGGCACCTACGCCTCAGGCTATTATTGATATGGGGCTGGAGGCTTTGGAGGCAGAAATCAAGGATTGTGGCCTTTTTCGCAATAAGGCCAAGAATATTATGGCTACCTGTAGGATTCTGGTTAGTGAGTACCAGGGGCAGGTGCCAGAGGATTTTGAGGCTTTGCTGAAACTGCCAGGGGTTGGCCGTAAAACCGCCAATGTGGTAAGCAGTATTGCCTTTAATCGGCCTGCTATTGCGGTGGATACCCATGTGTTCCGAGTTGCTAATAGACTGAAGCTGGCTATGGGGGAAACTCCCTTGGAGGTGGAAAAGGGCTTGATGAAGGTGATTCCCCGGGAGCTGTGGAGTCAGGCTCATCATTGGCTTATCTGGCATGGCCGCAGGGTTTGCAAGGCGCGAAAGCCCTTGTGTGACCAATGCCCTTTGGTGGAGGTCTGCCCTAGTGCCGGCTTGTAGGTAATAGACCAGCCGGGCTGTAATGGCTTGGGGATATTGTAGGGAAATTTTTCTTGTTGAGGTGAATAGTATCATGCTTTACCGTAAAGCACGTTTTAGTGATACAGAAACAATATATAATCTTATTGCCGTTTATGCCAAGAATGGTGAAATGCTGGCTCGCTCCCGCAACACCCTTTATGAAAATTTGCGGGATTTTGTGGTGGCTGAGGATGAGGATGGCGAGGTTATTGGTGTAGGTGGTCTACATATAACCTGGGATTCTCTGGCAGAAATCTGTGCTATGGCAGTGGCTCCCGAGGCTGTCCGTCAGGGCATTGGCACCGGCATTGTTAAGATGCTGATGGAGGAAGGGAAGGCTCTGGGGGTAAAAACCTATTTTACCTTGACCTATAAGCCAAAATTCTTTGCTTCCTTAGGCTTTGAGGTGGTGGATAAGGATAGACTGCCTTATAAAATCTGGAAGGATTGTATTGATTGTCCTAAGTTTCCAGATTGTGATGAAATTGCTATGATTTTGAAAAAGCATTGATTTGTCTATCTCATTAAATATTGTAAATGAAAGTCGTTATGTCAGTGGGTTCTGCTAATACAGCCTGCGGTCATAACGACTTTTGCTCTGTCCGACTTAATGGCCCTGTCTGATGATTTATCATTACGCACAGATAGCGCTTGTCGCTGAGCCAATTCACAGAGGCCGTAATGGTAGAGAGTGCCACCGGGGCCACTTTTGCTGCGCAAAAGCAGGAGTCTCCCGACGCAAAAGTGTTATGCACCTATGGCTGTTGACTAATCATCCTGCGTTATCGATATTCTGTTCTCCTGATACAGCCTGCGGTCATGGCGACTTTTGCTCTGTTCGACTTAATGGCCCTGTCTGATGATTTATCATTACGCACAGATACCGCTTGTCGCTGAGCCAATTCACAGAGGCCGTAATGATAGA
>SAMEA104315422__coassemble_77_pt1 | contig 94565 bp, 90 predicted proteins | sample SAMEA104315422__metabat2_low_PE_041 | metagenome-assembled genome bin SAMEA104315422 (sample SAMEA104315422) | gut metagenome | biome: Monkey gut; feature: monkey-associated habitat; material: faeces | place: China | collected 2013
CATTAAGTCGGACAGAGCAAAAGTCGTTATGACCGCAGGCTGTATTTCGATAATCTTTGACATCCCGAATTATATTTACAACTCTAGGGAGAGCGGGAACTCGACAAATCAAAATTTTGCAAAAGAAAAAATAAATTGTTGACTCTTGTTTACTAGTGTGGTATATTCTTTTACATAAATAGCGTGCACGGGAACGCAAAAGCAGAAATGCCAAAGTCGGGGGACAGCCTAATTCACGCTTTAATTTTTGGGTTAGTAGAGGAGAGGAACAATGAGATATTTAATAGGCATTGATATTGGTACATCAGCTACCAAGACAGTTTTATTCAATGAAAAATGTGAAGTAGTAGCATCTGCATCTCAGGAATATCCACTTTATCAGCCACAAAATGGCTGGGCTGAGCAGGAGCCTACAGATTGGGCCAACGCTGTAGAAGCCACCATCAAAAAGATTATGATCGAATCCGGTGTAGCCAAGGAGGATGTCAAAGGCATTGGTCTTTCTGGTCAGATGCATGGTTTGGTTATGCTGGATAAAGACAATGCGGTTATCAGACCATCTATTATCTGGTGTGACCAGCGCACTGGCAAGGAATGTCAGGAAATTACCGCCAAGGTAGGTGCTCAGCGTCTGATTGAGATTACAGCCAATCCTGCCCTGACAGGTTTTACAGCTTCCAAGATTTTGTGGGTGAGAAACCACGAGGCAGAAAATTATCGCCGTTGTCGTCACATCCTGTTGCCAAAGGATTATATTCGTTTCTGCATGACCGGGGAATATGCTACAGAGGTATCAGATGCCAGCGGTATGCAGCTGTTGGATGTACCAAATCGTTGCTGGTCTCAGGAGATTCTGGACAAGCTGGAAATTGATGCAGATCTGCTGCCTAAGGTATATGAATCTCCAGAAGTTACCGGTACAATAACTTCTGAATTTGCTGCTAAAACCGGCTTGGCTGTTGGCACTGTAGTGGTAGGTGGTGCAGGAGATAATGCTGCTGCTGCTGTAGGTACTGGTATTGTGGAAGATGGCAGGGCCTTTACCACCATTGGTACAAGCGGTGTAGTTTTTGCTCATACCAGTGAGCCACGGATTGATCCAAAGGGCAGAGTTCACACTTTCTGTTGTGCTGTACCTGGTTGTTGGCACGTTATGGGTGTTACTCAGGCAGCCGGTCTTTCCCTGAAATGGTTTAGAGATAACCTAGCTGAATCTTATAAGGAAGAGGCTGAGAAACAGGGTGTAGATTCCTATGATTTAATCAATCAGGACGTGGAGAATGTACCTATTGGCAGCCGTCGTTTGCTTTATCTGCCATATTTAATGGGAGAGCGTACTCCACATCTTAATCCGAATTGCCGAGGCGTCTTCTTTGGTTTGTCTGCTATTCATACCAAAGCAGATATGCTGAGAGCAGTTATGGAGGGTGTAAGTTATTCGCTGTCTGATTGTTTGGATATATTGAGAGAAATGCAGGTGGATGTAAGCGAAATGATGGCCTGTGGCGGTGGTGGCAAGAGCAAATTCTGGCGCCAGATGCTGGCAGATATGTACGGCTGTGAGGTTAAGACCATCAAAGCTCAGGAGGGTCCAGCCTTGGGGGTAGCTATTCTGGCTGGTGTAGGAGCTGGTATCTTTAATGATGTTCAGAGTGCCTGCCGTCAGTTTATTGCTCAGGAAACCTATTGTCAGCCAGAGCCAGCTAGCAAGGCATATTATGAAAAGGGTCATGCTTTGTACAAGAAGTTGTATGTACAGCTTAAGGACTGCTATGAGGAGTTAGCTCAGCTGTAAGTCGTAGTAAGTGTGTATTTTTTAGAGGGGTTAATAAAATGAGAGAAAATGTTAATGCTGCAGCAGAAAAGCGTGCTGCTAGAGTAAGGATGTTTATCTATTTTGCTGCTGGTATGGCTGGTTTGCTATTTGGTTTGGATCAGGGTGTTATCTCAGGCGCCCTGCCATTTATTGCTGATGAATGGAATCTCAGCAGTCATATGCAGGAAATGGTGGTAAGCTCCATGATGGTTGGTGCTGCCACTGGTGCTATCATGGCTTCTTTTTTGGCTGGTGGTATTGGCAGAAAAAAGAGTATTTTGATAGGTGCAGTTCTATTTATTGTAGGATGTGTTGGTTCCAGCATGGCACCTAATGTGGATGTTTTGATTGGTTCTCGTTTGATTCTAGGACTGTCTGTAGGTATTGCTTCTTATACTGCACCTCTGTATCTGGCAGAAATGTCTGATAAGGATGCTAGAGGCAAGGTTATTTCCGGCTATCAGTTGATGGTAACTGTAGGTATTCTGGCGGCTTTCCTTTCTGATACAGCTTTCAGCTATACTGGGGATTGGCGCATGATGCTGCTGGTAATCGCTATTCCTGCTATAGTATTGATTTTTACCGTATTTAATCTGCCAGACAGCCCTCGTTGGTTGGCTGCCAAGGGTAAGTTTGAGGCTGCTGAGAAGGTTCTCAATTCCCTCCATGCCAGCAAGGAAATTGCTGACAGCGAGTTGGCTGATATTAAGGAAAATCTTAAGGTAAAGCAGGCAGGCTGGGCTCTGTTCAAATCCAATTCCAATGTAAGAAGAGCTGTATTCCTGGGAGTGCTTTTGCAGGCTATGCAGCAGTTTACAGGCTTCAATGTAATCATGTATTATTCTCCTAAGATTCTCAATTTGGCAGGCTTTTCCAGCACAGAGGATCAAATGATTGGCACAGTTATTAATGGTATAGTTTTTGTTCTCTCTACCTTTATTGCTATTGGTATGGTAGATAAGGGAGGACGCAAGCCAGCTCTGAAAATCGGCTTCAGTGTTATGGCAGCTTCCATGGCTGTGGTAGGCGTGTGCATGGGACTGCTGGAAGCAGGTAACGCTCCTAGTTTTGTACCATATCTGGCTGCTATTATGACTATGGTTAGCATTGCTGGCTTCGGTATGAGTGCCGGTCCTATTGTTTGGGTATTGTGCTCTGAGATTCAGCCATTGAAGAGTCGTGAATTTGGTATTGCTTGCTCCACCATGACCAACTGGATTACCTGTGCTATTGTAGGTGCAACCTTCCTGACCTTGGTAGACACTTTGGGTTCCTCCATGACCTTCTGGCTGTATGCAGCTCTTAACGGCTTCTTCATTGTTTTGACCATTAGTTTTGTACCAGAAACCAAGAATGTTTCTCTGGAAAAGATTGAGCAGAACCTGATGAAGGGTAAAAAGCTGCGGGAGATTGGCTGTTAAAGGGATTGAGTTAGGAGGAATAGATTATGAAAATTTATAGTGTAAATGATAAAGAATTTAGAGCCTATGGACGGGTATTAGATGTAGATACAGCAGATTTTGTTAAGGCCATTAACAACCATGAAGCTGTAAAGGAAGGCGTAGTATATGAGCCATCTGTAGCAGAGTTTGAGGCACTGTCATTAAGTGCCATCATGAAGGACAAAATTTATGGAGAGCAGCCTATAGAATTTGGCCATTGCAGCGGTTATAATCGTAAACTGAATGCAGTGGAGTACCATCGGTCCTCTGAGGTAGATATAGCAGCTACTGATTTGTATCTTATGTTGGGTAAACAGCAGGATATAGAGCCAGAAAAGTTTACCTATGCCACAGAGCAGATAGAGGTATTCCATGTACCTGCTTGTACTGCTGTGGAGCTGTATGCCACCACCCTTCATTTTGCACCTTGCAGTATAGAGCCAGGCAAAGAGTTCCGCTGTGGTGTTATTCTGCCGAAGCACACCAATGAAGCTTTGAGCAAAACTGACCGTCAGGCTGGAGAGGATAAACTGCTTTTTGCCAATAATAAGTGGATGATTGCTCATGAGGATAGCGGTCTTGGTAAAGATGGAGCTTTTGTAGGCTTGCAGGGCCAGAATCTGGAGCTGTAAGAATCAAGTATTTCTTGAACTTTAGGTAGGAAATGCTATAATAAAAATAGGTGCTTAGCCCTAGGGATAGCCCAGAAAACCAAAAACCGCCTGCTGTTTTGAAGGCGGTTTTTGTGGTTCATTGTATATGGGCGAGGTAAGGTCTTTATATGATGAAAGGGGTATTTTTATGGTAACAATGCAAAAAATTGCCGAGCTGTGCGGTGTTTCTCGTGGTACAGTAGATAGAGTAATGCATGGCAGGGGCAGGGTTAGCACCGAAACCGCTGCTCATATCATGCAGATTGCCAAGGAACTAGGCTATGAGCCAAATCCCGCTGGCAAGGCGCTGGCAGCCCGCAAAAAACAGCCTCATGTAGCGGTTATTTTACCTTCTGAGGGCAATCCCTTTTTTGATGAGGTAATCAGAGGCCTGCAGACCTCTGCTGAATTTTATAGCAGCTATGGGTTAAAGATGGAGCTATACACCATGAAGGGATATAATGCCCAAATTCAGCTTGATATACTAAATAGGGTTAGCCAAAGTGTAGAGGCCTTAATTATTAATCCTATTGATGATGAGTCTATTCGAGAGGCTTTGGACAAATTGGTGGATGAGGGCAAATTCATAGTTACGGTGAATAATGATGCCTCTACTACCAAAAGACATTGCTATGTAGGGGCTGATTATGAGAATAGTGGTATTACAGCCTGTGCTTTGCTGGCGGCTTTGACTAAGGCCAGGGCAAATGTTGGTATTGTGCTGGGAAATAGACAGGTATTAGGCCATTGTAAAAGATTGGAAGGGTTTTGCCAACGCATGGATTCATTGCCTGATTTTCATGTAGCCGCAGTGGTGGAAAATGAGGATGATGATATTTGTTCCTACGATAGAACCAAGGCTATGCTGGCAGAGAATCCCAATATTACAGCCCTTTATCTGGCTGCTGGCGGTGTATATGGGGCCTGTCGGGCGGTTATGGAACTGCCAGGGGGAAAAAGGCCTTTGGTTATAGCCGTGGACAGTGTGCCTACCACTGTGGAAATGATGAAAAATGGCATTATTACAGCTGTTATCTATCAGCATCCATATCGTCAGGGCAGGAGAGCCATGGAGGTGGCCTTTGAATATCTGATTAATGGCCGTCAGCCTCGATATGATGAATATCTGGTAAAGAATGAAATCAAATTATTGGAAAATTTATAATTTTAGGTATAAAAATAGGACTTCCGCCTTTTGGTGGAAGTCCTTACTATTATAATTCCTTTACCCAGCCACGGAAGGCGCGGATAATATTGCCAGCAGGCATAGCATCTAACTGTTCATCAGTCAGGTCTGCTGGAATCATAGGAGCCAAGGTGGCAGCAGCAGCTAAAAATTCCTCCAGAGTCATACCGCCTAGAAGTGGCTGTACAACCTCAAATGCCTCCTGTGGGCTTTTGGCAGCAGAAAGCTTCTGAAGCATTTCTGGATTCTGCATAATGGCGGCACCAATCTGCATAAATTTCTCAGGTATCATTCGATCACATTCCTTCAAAAGTATTTTTTTCTATATATAAAAATATTATAGCAAATTTGTCACTGTTTGAAAATCCTCAGCCTATATTTTTCCGCAAAGTTTGTTAAGATAGGAAAAATGGTTAAAAAAGTAAAACAAAATAAAAACTTGAGGTATTATCCAGTGAAATAGTGTATAATATTCGGTAGTGTATTATTTTATATTGAAATTAAAAGGAGAACCATATGACTGAGAAATTGGAAAAGCTGTTAAAGGCTATTACCCACAAGCATGTTTATATACAGACGCATAATTTTCCAGATCCAGATGCCATTGCTTCGGCCTATGGACTTCAGCAGCTGTTGAAATATTTTGATGTGGAGGCTACGGTTTGCTATCAGGGAGCTATAGAGAGATTTAACACTAATTATATTATAGATAAGCTAAATATAAAGTTTAGTAAGCTGGTGGATATAAATGAGGCTTTGCAGGGTGATGACGAGGTTATTCTAGTGGATGCCCAGAAATTTAACGGCAATATTGAGGATATTACCGGGGAGGAAATAGCTAGTATAGATCATCATCCTATCTTTATTCCGGCAGAATACCGCTTTGCAGATATTCGGCCCGAGGTGGGAGCTTGTGCTTCCATGATTGCCAGTTATTTTTTTGATAATGATGTGCCTATGGACAATAAAACAGCCTTGGTATTAACCTTTGGCATCCGCAGTGATACGGCTAAGCTTTCCAGAGGTGTCAGCCAACTGGATATGGATATGCTGAATAAGCTTTTCCCTCTTTGTGATAAGGATGTTATTTATTATTTGGAAAATTCTGAGCTGGAGTTTTCGGATTTGCAGGCTTATGCCAAGGCTATTGAAAGTATTCAGCTTTATGATGGCAATGTGGCCTTTGCCTTTGCAGGAGAGAATTGTCAGGAAGCTTTGGTGGCTTCGGTATCAGATTTTATTCTGAGTCTGCGGGAGGTTTCCTTCTGTGTGGTATATTCCAGGAAGGATAAAGGCCTGAAGTATTCTATTCGCTCTATTAATGGGCTGGATGCTGGGCGGATAACAGCCAAGGCCTTGGCGGGGCTTGGTTCTGGTGGCGGACATCAGATTATGGCAGGAGGATTTGTGCCTTTTACTGGGACAGATAGCCAGCTTCAGACCTTGGTAGCAACAATTCGAGAAAATTTCCTGCAAGAGGTAAATTTGGCTAGACTTGAATGTAAATCCATTGCTGAAGGCAAATAAATGTAAATAGCAAAATAAATATTAGAAAAAGCAGCAGGATTTTTTGTTTTATTGTTGAATATAAGAATGTAGCGTGATGAATTAGGATTATTAGGGATTTCGTTGTATAATAAGCTTTGTACATGATATAAAATTTGGAGATAGGGGATGAGTATGTGGCAGAACCTATGGTGGAAGTGTTTATCTACGAAACCAGACAATTTTTGGAGCAGCTGGAGCAAATATCTTTGGCTAGTGAAGAAAATGGTGGCTTTAGTGTAGATGATGTTAATGAAATTTTCCGTGCCATGCATACCATTAAAGGCTCAGCAGCCATGATGATGTTTGATGAGGTGTCAACCTTGGCACACTCAGTAGAGGATATATTCTACTACATCAGAGAGCTGCATCCGCAAAAGGTGGATGCAACTGCTATTACGGATATTGTGCTGAATGCAGTAGATTTTATCCGTATTGAAATGGACAAGCTGGATGGCGGGGCTCAGCCTGATGCCAGCAGCCAGGAGCTAAGGGAGTATACGAAGAATTTCCTGCGGGAAATGAAAATTGCTAACGGCGATGATCCAGATGTGGATTTGCGTAAGGTGAAAAATGCCGGACAGCAGAAGCCAAAGCCAAAAAAGTATTACATTGGTGCGGCTAAACAGCCTGAGCCTGACAAGGGAACCAATGCAGATGGCAGTCCAGGCGAGGGTGTCCATATTTTTGCAGCTACCGTGTTTTTTCAGGATGGCTGTGAAATGGAAGAAGTCCGGGCCTTTGGTGTGTTGAACAACTTAAAGGATAAGGTTATAGAGATACATAATCTGCCAGAAAAAATTCTGGAGGATGATACAGCAGCAGATACGATAAAATCTCTAGGTTTCCGGTTGTTCTTTACCACCAAGCTGAATTATGAGCAGGTAGAAAAGGAATTGAATCAGACCATCTTCTTGGAGAAGCTGGAGCTGAAAGAACTGAATAGCACAGCAGAGTGCGAATATTGGCCAAGTCCTGAGACAGTGTCTATTAATGCTCTAGAGAATACAGATCCTATCAAGCCGGAGCTGCCAACTGCTTCTGAAAATGAAGCACAAGAGGAGGCAGATACCGCTAATCCGCCTGCTTCCAGATTACCAGGCCAGACCTCTGGGCCAGCACCTATGCCATCCCAGGGCAGCAAAAAGCCAGTACATCATGGGGAAGGCAGTCAGATGATTAGCGTTCGGGTGGACAAGCTGGATAGGCTGATGGATTTGGTTGGCGAGCTGGTTATTGCCGAGGCTATGGTGGTACAGAATCCAGATTTGGCAGGCCTTGAACTGGATAATTTCCAAAAGGCAGCCCGCCAGCTGCACAAGATAAATGGAGAGCTGCAGGATAGTGTTATGTCTCTCCGCATGGTGCCTTTGGATGGCACATTCAAGAAGATGAACCGCATTGTCCGGGATATGACCAAGAAGCTGGGGAAAAAGGCCAGATTGGTATTGGTTGGTCAGGATACTGAGGTTGATAAAAATATTAATGAGCATATTTCTGATCCATTGATGCATATTGTCCGCAATTCCATTGACCACGGTATTGAAATGCCAGAGGTGCGTAAGGAAGCTGGCAAAAACGAAATGGGTACTGTTGTGTTGTCAGCTGAAAATGCTGGCGGCGAGGTTGTTATCAAAATCAAGGATGATGGTGGCGGCCTGAACAAGGAAAAGATTTTGGATAAAGCCAGAAAGAATGGGCTTTTGACTAGACCAGAGGAGGAGTATACAGATGGGGAGATTTATTCCTTTATCTTTGCTCCTGGCTTCTCTACCAAGGAAAAGGTAACAGAGTTCTCAGGCCGTGGTGTTGGCATGGATGTGGTGGTTTCCAATATTAAGGCCTTGGGAGGCCATGTATTGGTGGATAGCAACCCAGGTCAGGGCAGTTTAACTACCATTCGGATTCCTTTAACCTTGGCGATTATTGATGGTATGTCTGTTACTGTAGGCCAGTCCAGCTTTACAATACCTATTAGTAGTATCAGCCGCTCCTTTAGACCTGCTCCGGGACAGATTTTTAGAGATCCAGAGGGACAGGAAATGATTATGGTACAGGAGAAGTGCTGTCCTGTGGTTCGCCTTAATGAGCTGTATAAAATTGAAGATGCCGTTACAGAGCCTACAGAGGGTATTGTCATGCTTTTGGAGGCAGGAGATAGAACCTTTGGGGTTTTGGCAGACCGCTTGCTGGGAGTACAGGAAATTGTGGTTAAGCCTGTGCCGGCCTATATTAGCAAAGTAATGAATACAACAGGCATTAGTGGCTGCACCTTGTTGGGAGATGGCAGTATCAGCTTGATATTAGATCCTCAAAGGCTGCACCACATGATTTATTCCTAAATATTGGGAAGGAGGAATTTTTGTGGAGGATGAGAAGAATATTCTGGAAGAGGAGGACACGCTTAAGGATAAATACCTGACCTTTACATTAGGGGATGAGGTTTATGGTATTGACATTAGTGTGGTGATAGAAATCATTGGTATTCAGAAGATTACCAGCGTGCCAGAGGTGCCAGAGTATGTAAAGGGAATTATCAATCTGCGAGGCAAGATTATCCCCGTGGTGGATATGCGGCTGAGATTCCGCCGTCAGTTCCGGGAATATACAGATAGAACCTGTATTGTGGTAGTAGAAATCCATGATGTGCTTATTGGCCTTATTGTAGATGGAGTGGCTGAGGTATTGGACATTCGGGAACAGGATGTAGTACCACCTCCAGATTTAAAGGCATCTCAGAATAAATATATTCGGGGAATCGGCAAGCTGGCTTCCAATGTGGTTATGCTGCTGGATTGGGAAAAGCTGTTTTCTGGTGAGGACGAAGAACTTTTGGGAAATACAGCCGGTGAGTCTGAGGATGCATCCCCAGAAAATGAAGCACAGGCTTAAGGCGAGGTAAAAATTGCCTCTTATACGGTTGACAGGGAGGTCAACTGAAATAATGTGGATTGAGGGGGATATATAACATGATGTTTTTTAAGAATATGAAAATCGGCACTAAGTTAATGGTTTTTATGGTCATTCTGGAGTTCTTGATAGCTGGTATTGCTTATTATGGTATATCTGTGGTTAAGGAAAATGATACTACCTATGAGGCAATTATGGCTGATGATGTTATGACCAGCAGTAATGCTTATGAAATGGGGATGCATTTCAATGATGCCAGAGTAAATATGCTGTTGGGATTGAATGCACAGGACCTAGCCAAGATGCAGATGTTTACTGCTGCTATGGAAAAGGCTTTGAACAATGCAGAGGAAAATCTGAAGAATTTGCAGGAATCTGCTCATACTGACGCCGCTAAGGCTGGTGTTGCTAATATTACTAATAACTATAATACCTTCCGTCAGGAGACTGTGGCAGCCTTGAAGGCAAAGCAGGCAGGACAGGTGCAGAGTCCAGAGGCTCAGGCAGCATCTTCTGCTAAGTTTGCCAAGCTGGAAGGAGATATAGTCAACCAGTTAGAGGAATTAGCAGATATGGGGTATTCCTCAGCTCAGAGCCGGGATAAGGCTGCTACTGAGGAGATGAACTCCGATGTGCGAAATATTATTCTGATTACTCTCTTTTTGCTGGTAGTATCCTCTGCAGCAGGCTTCCTGTTTAATCAGGACGTAAAGAAGCGTTTAGGTCAGCTGGGCCAGTCTGCAGATAGAATTGCTGAAGGTGATTTGGCCACTGAGGTTGTTACCAGTACCGGTGACGAGTTGGGAGATGTAGCTGCTAGCTTTGAGATTATGCGTCAGCGTGTGCATAAGGTCTTGTTAGAGATTAATCAGGGAGCAGATCAGGTAGCTGCAGGTGCTCACAATGTTTCTGATGCCAGCGTGGCTCTTTCTCAGGGTGCTTCTCAGCAGGCTGCTTCTGTAGAGCAGTTGTCTGCTTCCATTGCGGAGATTGCTTCTCAGACTGCCAGCAATGCTCAGAATGCTGAAAAGGCAAATGATTTGACTGTAGGCACCAAGGAGAAGGCTCAGCTTGGCAATGAGGAAATGCAGGAAATGCTTTCTGCTATGGAGGAGATTAATGCTTCCTCTGCTAATATTTCCAAGATTATCAAGGTTATTGATGAAATCGCCTTCCAGACCAATATTTTGGCCTTGAATGCTGCTGTAGAGGCTGCCCGTGCTGGCCAGCATGGTAAGGGCTTTGCTGTAGTGGCTGAGGAGGTTCGTAATCTGGCTGCCCGTAGTGCCAAGGCTGCCAAGGAAACTACTGATATGATTGAAGGCTCTATGGCAAAGGTAGAGACTGGCCGGGAGATTGCTCACAAGACTGCCGATGCGCTGAATGCTATTGTGGGGGATGTATCCTCTGTAGCTGATATTGTAGCTAATATTGCCAAGGCTTCCAATGAGCAGAAGCTAGCCTTGGAGCAGATTAATCAGGGTGTACAGCAGGTATCTCAGGTTGTCCAGGCTAATTCCTCTACTTCTGAGGAGGCAGCTACTGCCAGCCAGAATCTGAACCAGCAGGCAGATATTATGAGAGCCAATGTAGGTAAATTCCGTCTGTCCAACAGCGGAGGCAGCTTCTATGGTGGCAATGGAGGCTCCGCTATTCAGAAGCCGGATTTGACCAGTGCAGGCAGACAGCCGGCTGTTGTGCCTGCCAAGCCAGGTGTAAAGCCAAGAACCATTGCCCTGACTGACGATGAGGGCTTTGGTAAGTATTAAAGCTTTTTACCAAGGGACTAAATAGGAGTGGTTAATGTATGCAGGAAGCTTTATTCCAACAGTATGCTCAGGTGGTACAGGATAATTTTGGTATTCAGCTGCCTATAGAAAAAAAGGCCTTGCTGGAGTCAAGGTTGTTCAAGCTATTGAGCAATCATATAAATGAAGCCGGGTTTGCTGACGAAACAGATTTCCTGCATTATGTTAGGGAGGATGCCTCCGGCACAGCCATGAATCTGCTGGCGGAGGCTATCACTACCCATCATACCTTCTTTATGAGGGAAGCGGATCATTTTAATTTCTATAGCAAGCAGGTGTTGCCATATCTGGCTTCCACCATAAAGGACGGAGATATCCGGACCTGGTGTGCAGCCTGCTCCAGCGGAGAGGAATCCTATACTTTGGCTATGATTATGTCAGAGTTCTTTGCTTTGCAGGGACCTCAGTGGGATACCACTCTCTTGGCTACAGATTTATCTCAGGAAATATTGGATACAGCCCGTAGAGGGATTTATACAGACGAGGCTGTGAGGGGACTGCCACCTCAGTGGAAGGGGCAGTTCTTTCACAAGCTTGCTACGGGAGATTGGCAGGTTTCGCAAAATCTGCAACAGCAGGTGCTGTATCGCAGGTTTAATCTTATGAATCCGGTTTTTCCTTTTAAAAAGCCTTTTCATGTAATATTTTGTCGCAATGTAATGATATATTTTGATACCGAGACTCGTGATTCCCTGGTGCGGAAATTTTATGACTTCCTGGAACCGGGAGGTTTTCTGTTTGTGGGACACTCCGAGGTAATTGACAGACAGTCGGCTCCTTTTGAGTATGTGATGCCGTCAGTTTATCGAAAGAAGTGAGCCCGATATGGAAGCAATAAAAATTTTGATAGTGGATGATTCCCTGTTGTTCAGGGAGGTTGTGGCAAGAGGCCTGAAAAGCCGTTTGCCTGTGGGAACCCAGGTAGAGAAAGCTGGGGATCCTTTTGCTGCCAGAGACAAGATACTTTCCTTTGATCCAGATGTAATGGTTCTGGATGTGGAAATGCCTAATATGAATGGTATTGAGTTTTTGCGGCGTTTGATAGTTCAATATAATTTACCCACAGTGGTATCTAGCTCGCGACCTGTCTACAAATCCTTGGCTATGGAGGCAGGAGCCTTTTCATTTCTGGAAAAGCCTTCTACAACCTTGGGCAGTGGTTCATATTTGGATGGTTTGGCTGCTGAGGTAAAGCTGGCTAAGGAATATGGAGATTTGTCAGCCGACCAGGTTAGGCAAAGGAAAATAGAAAGCCAGATGGATATGGCTCAGGTGGAGGAGCTGGTGCGACAGGCAGATGCCTGCAGCAAACCCAAGGTTGAATATGCTATTTTGGGAGATGCTGAAAAAAAGCCTACAGGCAAGGGTCAGGTAATGGTCAATGCCGCCCTGGCAATGGCTAAGGCGGCACTAAAGCAAACGTCGATTTCGGTGAAAAATACCAACCAAGCAGTGCAGCATAATACTGTACCTCATGTTAGGCCCACACCACAGCAGATTCCTGTGGTAGAGGTTAAGGGAAAAACCAGTGCTAAGATAGATTTAATAGCTATTGGTGCTTCCACAGGTGGAACAGAAGCTCTATCTAAGGTGCTGAAGGAATTGGTACCACCTTTGCCACCTATTGTTATTGTGCAGCATATACCGCCTATGTTTTCGAAATTATTTGCCGATAGATTGCATAATGAATGTCATATTTCTGTTAAGGAAGCCCAAAATGGTGATAAATTGGAGCCTAATTGGGCCTATGTAGCTCCAGGGGATAAACAGATGAAGGTGAAGAACTTTGGTGGCAATATGCAGCTGGATGTGAATCATGGCCCTAAGGTTAATGGACATTGTCCTTCTGTAGATGTGCTTTTTGATTCCGTGGCAGATCAGGTAGGCAACAGTGCTCTGGGGGTTATCCTTACAGGTATGGGGGCAGATGGAGCCAATGGATTGTTGAAAATGCGGCAGCAGGGGGCTGCTACTATAGGACAGGATGAGGCCAGCTGTGTGGTTTATGGTATGCCTCGGGCGGCTTACGAAAAGGGAGCTGTGGAAAGACAGCTGCCTTTGTCAGGCATTGCGTCTATGATTACTACAGTTGCCCGTGGGCAGGGGAGGCGTTAGTGTGGAAAACTCGGCGGTTCAGACGGAGGATGTTTCCTTTGATCAACTGGAAGGCATTATGGGGAATTTGGCAGATGGCTTTGTGCTGACAGATAAGGACAGCAGAGTTGTCTATATGAATAAGTCAGCAGAGGATATCTTCGAATTTCACTTTCAGCCAGATAATCCTGTTCTTTTTAAACAGATAGGCAGATTGATGAATCTGGAAACCCAGGAAAGCTTTTTTTGCCCTGTGACTAGAGCCATTAAGGAAGATAAAACGGTAGGTCTTAGTAAAAATATTGGTCTTATGCATCAGGATGAGCCGGTATTTCTATCTGCTACCTGCTCTCCCCGTCATAACAAAAAGGGGGAGGTTATAGGCTGCAGTGCAGTATTTAGAGATATTTCCAAGCTGCGGGGGATTGCTCATAAGGTGGAAAGTGACCAATATTATATGCGGTCTGTTTTTGAAGCAGCCAAAATAGGTATTTGCAGTCTTAACATTCGAGGCGAGATTGTTGAGGTAAACGAATCTGCCCTAGAGATATTGGGAGGCACCTATCAGGAGGTTATTGGCAGACAGTTCGGTGATGTATTTCAATGCGTTAATTGTATGCCCTATGGCTGCGGCAAGGGGGATAAGTGCAAATTCTGCATTATTCGCAATAATATTGAGGCTGCGGTGTTGGACGATAGTTTTTCCTCAGAGTATGTGGCTGCGGTTATTACCAAGGCTTCCGAAGAGCCGGTGTGGTTGCAGTTTTTTCTGACTCAGGTATGGAAGGAAAATGAGAAGCAGATTGTGCTTACCATGATTGATATATCCCGCCGCAAGCAGAGGGAAAAGGAGCTTATGGAGGCTCGCCGTATGGCAGAGGCGGCCAGTAATACCAAAACTCAGTTTTTGGCTAATATGAGCCATGAAATACGGACTCCTATTAATGGTATGACCGGCATGATTAATCTCACCCTGCGGACAGAACTGAATCCTGAGCAGCGGGAAAATCTTCAGGCGGCGAAGCAATGCTCTGAGGATTTGCTAAAAATCATTAACGATATTTTGGATTATGCCAAGCTGGAAAATGGCAAAATGACCATAGAGCATATAGACTTGGATTTACATGGCCTTTTGCATCGAGTGGCTGCTGTCCATGCTAATTTGGCTGAGGGCAAGGGCTTGAAGTTTATGGGGCCTGATTGTACAAATTTGCCACATTATATAAAGGGAGATCCTTTGCGGTTGAGACAGATTCTCCACAATCTTTTAACCAATGCCATTAAGTTTACCAGTGAAGGCACTATTACCTTGGGGTGTACCATTGCCAGACGAGGTATTAGGACTATGCTGGAATTTTATGTGGAGGATACTGGTATCGGCATGTCCAGAGAGGAGCAGGAAAGACTGTTCAAGCCATTTAGCCAGGTGGATGGATCCACCACCAGAAAATTTGGGGGCACAGGTTTGGGACTGACTATTGTCAAGGAATTGGTAACAGCCATGTATGGAGAAATCCATGTAATGTCCAGTCCAGGCGTAGGCAGCAGATTTACCTTTGTTATACCGTTGAAAAAAGCGGAAAAGGCAGATATGGAGCTGAAGGATCAATCTGTTTTCCTGAATCCATATATGAATGATATTAAGGCAGAGGCTTTGCCTCCGGAATTGGAAAAATTAGAAAGCTCTGAGAAAATTGAAAAATCTGTAAGCTTAGAGCCAGATGATGATATAATGGATTTACTTAAATACTGTGAGGATAAGCTCAACAGCTAGGAGGATGAAGAATGAGAATTTTGATAGCCGAGGATGATCGTATTAGCCGCAGCTTTTTGCAAAAGTTCATGCAGTCCTATGGTGAAGTGGATATGGCTGTAGATGGCATGGAAGCTGTAGATTTGTATATGGATTCCATTAAGCAGAATAATCGTTATGATTTGCTGTGCCTGGATATTATGATGCCAAAGGTGGATGGACTGAAGGTTTTGAAGGTAATTCGTCAGTTGGAGAAGCAGCATGGCATATCCCAGGAGAACCATTTAAAGATTATTATGATGACCGCCTTGGCTGATGTGGGCTATGTGGATGAGGCTTTCCGTCAGGGCTGTGATGCTTATGCTTCCAAGCCAGTTGATACAGACAAGGTGGAAGAGGTAATGAGAAATCTAGGTCTGATAGAGGAAAAACAGGGTTAACAGGAAAGATGGGTTGAAAAATGAGAATTGTACCTGTAGAGCTGGGAAAGAACAGCTATGATATATATATTGGTAATGGGGTGGAGCAGCAGATAAGGGATTTTTGTCAGCAGGCAGGTTTTTCTGGCAAGGGATTGATTGTTACAGATACCAACGTGGGGCCTATTTATGGACAATGGCTGCAGGATTTGCTGCAGCAGGCAGGCCTGCAGGTGGAAGTATATGAGATTCCAGCTGGTGAAAGCTCCAAATCCATGAAGATGGCAGAGAAGCTGTTTACCAAATGTATTGAAACAGGTATGGATAGAAAATCTCCTGTTTTTGCCTTGGGTGGCGGTGTAGTAGGTGATTTGGCTGGCTTTGTGGCAGCTTCCTATATGCGAGGCGTCCCTTTTGTACAGGTGCCTACCAGTCTATTGGCTCAGGTGGATTCTAGTGTAGGTGGCAAGGTGGCTGTAAATCATCCTTTGGGTAAAAACCTTATTGGAGCCTTTTATCAGCCCAAGGCTGTATTCATGGATTTGAATACGCTGCAGACCTTGCCTAAGCGGGAAATTTATACCGGCCTGGGAGAGATTATTAAATATGGCATTATTTATGATGCCCCGTTCTTCCAGTATTTGGAGGATAATATAGAGCAGGTTGCCAGCCTTGCCAATGAGGCTGCCGCTCATATGACAGCCCGTTCCTGCGAAATCAAGGCGGATGTGGTTAGTCAGGATGAAAAGGAGCTGGGACTGCGGGCCATTTTGAATTTCGGCCATACTGCTGCTCATGCCATTGAGAAGAATACAGGCTATACTAAGTATAACCACGGGGAGGCTGTGGCTATTGGCATGGTATGTGCAGCCTATATCAGCAAGGCTTTGGGGATGATAGACCAGAGTGTGGTGGATAGAGTTATCAGCTTGATTCTCAAACTACATTTGCCTATAAAGGCTCAGGGCTGCACTGTGGAGGATTTGTATAGGGATATTTTCCACGACAAGAAAACCGTAGGGGGCAAGGTAAAGTGGATTTTGATGGAGTCCATTGGCCAGGTTTGCGGTAACAGCAATGTACCGGAAGAGATTGTCAAGGGAGCTATGGAAAAGATTGTTTAATTAAGCTGCAGCCTATGCATAATGTGTTTAATTTTACAAAAAACTTACTTTACAAGTAGGTTGAATGGACTTATGATAAAGCCGTGCTAGAAAAAAGATTGAAGAATGCAAAGGGGGATTTTGTATGGAAACTATAGCCTTGATTGCCCACGATAAGAAAAAGGAAGAGATGCTGGATTTTGTGGAGCATCATAAGGATTTGCTGAGCAAATTTCATTTGGTAGCTACTAGAACTACTGGTACCTTGATTAATGAAAAATTCCATTTGAATGTGGAGACTATGATGTCCGGCCCTCTGGGAGGAGATCAGCAGATTGGTGCTATGGTGGCTACGGAGAAGGTTCATTTTGTGGTATTTTTGCGGGATCCTTTGACTTCTCAGCCTCATGAGCCAGATATTAACGCTTTGCTGCGTCTGTGCGATGTGCATAATATACCTTTGGCCACTAATAGAAAGAGTGCCCATATTATGCTGAAGTACGTAGCTAGAAAGTTGGAAGAGAATCAGCAGTGATTTGTCTAAAAATAACGCTTGCATGGTAGAAGTGTTTATGATATACTAACTCACGGTGTAATTATAAAAACGCACGCTGGCTGATATTTGTACTGTGCCCATTGGGTTTAACAAAGGATGAGGCTGGCGGAGGAAAAGAAAAACAGGAGGTGCACCACTATGGCAGTTGTTTCTATGAAACAGTTATTAGAGGCTGGTGTTCATTTCGGACATCAGACTAGAAGATGGAACCCTAAGATGGCTAAGTACATCTTCACCGAGCGTAATGGTATCTACATTATCGATCTTCAGAAGACCGTAAAGAAGGCTGAGGAGGCTTATAGCTTCGTTCGCAGCGTAGCAGAGGAAGGTAAGTCCGTACTCTTCGTTGGTACTAAGAAGCAGGCTCAGGAGGCTATTAAGGACGAGGCTCTGAAGGCTGATATGTATTTTGTAAACGAGCGTTGGCTGGGCGGTATGCTCACTAACTTCCAGACCATTCAGAAGCGTGTAAACCGTCTGAAGGAGCTGGAGGCTATGGAAGCTGAGGGCGTTTTCGAGGTTCTGACCAAGAAGGAAGTTCAGGGCTTGAAGCATGAGATGGAAAAGCTGGAGAAGTATCTCGGCGGTATCAAGGACATGGATAAGCTTCCAGGTGCTTTGTTCATCGTAGATCCTCGCAAGGAGCGCATTGCTGTTGCAGAGGCTCACAAGCTGAACATTCCTATCGTTGCTATCATTGATACCAACTGCGATCCAGATGAGATTGATTACCCAATCCCTGGTAACGACGATGCTATCCGCGCTGTTCGTCTGCTGACCGGCAAGATTGCTGATGCAATCATTGAGGGCCGTCAGGGCGAGGCTGCTGAGGCTGTTGCTGAGGACGCTGAGTAATATAGCTGGCTAAATAAGAATTGATGGGGTAAAGGGACATTATTTATCCCTTTGCCCCTTTTTACATTAGAGATTTTGAGGAGGATATACATAATGGCACAGATTACTGCTGCATTGGTTAAGGAGCTGCGCGAGATTACTGGCGCAGGCATGATGGACTGCAAGAAGGCTCTGGTTGAGTGCGAGGGCGACAAGGACAAGGCTATTGATTATCTCCGTGAGAAGGGTATTGCCAAGGCTGCTAAGAAGGCTGGCCGCATTGCTTCCGAGGGTGTTGTAGCTGCTGCTTCTGATGGCAAGACCGCTTGCATCGTTGAGATTAACTCCGAGACTGACTTCGTTGCTAAGAACGAGAACTTCCTGGCACTGGTAAAGAAGATTGCTGAGCACATTGTTGCTTGCAAGCCTGCTGATATGGATGCTCTGAATGCTTCCCAGATGGATGGCAAGACTGTTGCTGAGGTTATGACTGAGGCTGTTGCTTCCATCGGTGAGAAGCTGTCCCTCCGTCGTTTCGAGGTTTATACCACTGAGGATGGCCAGTTGGCTACCTACATCCACATGGGCGGCAAGATCGGCGTTATCGTAGAGCTGTCCGGTGGTGATGCGACTTTGGGCAAGGATGTTGCAATGCAGATTGCAGCTGCTAAGCCTCAGTGCATTGGCCGTGAGGATGTAGATCAGGAAGCTTTGGCTCATGAGCGTGAGGTTCTCCGCAAGCAGGCTCTGGAAGAGGGCAAGCCTGAGAAGATCGTTGAGAAGATGGTTGACGGCCGTATCAACAAGTACTACAAGGAAGTTTGCCTGGTCGAGCAGGAGTTTGTTAAGGATTCCGACAAGACCATTAAGGACATTCTGGCTGGCGTAGAGGTTCGTCGTTTTGCACGCTTCGAGATGGGCGAGGGCCTGGAGAAGAAGAATGAGGACTTTGCAGCAGAAGTTGCAGCTCAGATGAAATAAAAACTGAAAAGTTTTCTAAAAGCAGAGGACACGCTGTTGTTCTCTGCTTTTTAAAAGCGTATAATAAGGTAGGACAATTATTTCTCATTTTTAGGAGGGATTTGAGTGGGAGCAGCTAAATACAAGCGCATTATCCTGAAGCTAAGCGGTGAGTCTCTGGCAGGTGACCAGGGTTTTGGCATTAATCCAACAGTAGTTGAAGCTATTGCCAAGCAGATTAAGAAGGTTCATGAAGAGGGTGTGGATGTGGCTATCGTTGTAGGCGGTGGCAATATCTGGCGTGGACTTTCCGGCAGTGCCAAGGGCATGGATAGAGCTCAGGCTGATTACATGGGTATGCTTGCTACCTGTATGAATGCTTTGGCTATGCAGGATGGCCTCCAGCAGGTGGGAGTTCCATCCCGTGTACAGACTGCTATTGAAATGCGTCAGGTGGCTGAGCCTTATATTCGGGGCAAGGCAATCCGCCATATGGAAAAGGGCAGAGTAGTTATTTTTGGAGCTGGTACTGGTAATCCTTATTTCTCCACTGATACTACAGCAGCTCTCCGGGCAGCAGAGATTAAGGCTGATGTAATCCTTATGGGTAAAAAGGGTACTGATGGCATCTATGATTCTGATCCAAATAAGAATCCAAATGCCAAGAAGTTTGACCAGCTGAGCTATTCTGAGATTTTGGCCCGTCGTTTGGCCATTATGGATACTACTGCTACCAGTCTTTGCATGGATAACGATATTCCTTTGGTAGTATTCAACATTGAGGATTATGAAAATATTTACCGGGCAGCTATCGGTGAGGTTATCGGTACTACCGTAGGAGGTAATTGATTTTGGTAAAAGAGATTATTGCAAATAATGAGGAACGTCTGGAGAAGTCCATTGCTGCTCTGAGAAGAGAATTCGGTTCTCTGCGGGCAGGTCGTGCTACCCCATCCCTGTTGGATAAGGTTATGGTAGATTATTATGGTACACCAACTCCTGTAAATCAGGTGGCAAAGGTTTCTGTACCTGAGCCTCGCATGATTGTTATTCAGCCTTGGGAAAAGAATTTGATTCATGATATCGAATTGGCAATTATGAAGTCTGATTTGGGCTTGTCTCCAAATTCTGATGGTACTGCTATTCGTCTGTCTATTCCACAGCTGACTCAGGAGCGTCGTCAGGAGCTGGTAAAGACTGTAGGCAAGAAGGCTGAGGAGGCTAAGGTTGCTATTCGCAACATCCGTCGTGATGGCAATGAGTCTGTGAAGAAGCTGGAGAAGGCCAAGGAGATTACTGAGGATGAGTGCAAGAAGGCTCAGGAAGATATCCAGAAGATTGTTGATAAATACATCAAGACTGTGGATACTCTGAAAGAGGATAAGGATAAGGAGATTATGGAGGTTTGATGCCTGATATAATCGGAATGCCTTGGGAATTGGCCAAGGACTTGCTAAACCAGGCCAATATAAGGTATAATTCAGTTATCACTTATCCCACAAAGAGTTTTTTCCCTTTGAAGGATAATGGATATTACGTCATTAAGCAGAAGTATCTGGATGACGGAGAGTTAGTTGTAACATTAGCAGCTCGTCTGCTGAAGGAGGTGTCCAGTAATGGCTTACAAGATTGGTGATGAGTGTATCTCCTGCGGTTCTTGCGCAGGTACTTGCCCTGTTGAGGCTATCAGCGAGGGTGAGTCTCATTACGAGATTAACGAGGAGGCTTGCGTAGAGTGCGGTGCATGCGCAGCAGGCTGCCCTGTAGGTGCTATTGTAGCTCCTTGATGAATTTTTGACCTGGAGTTGTACCGGGACGAAAAGCAAATGCCCCTCTGAAGTTCCTTTGGAGGGGCTTATTTTCTTGATACAGGAGGTTATCATCGTGTGGAAAAAAATATTTTCCGGCATGCAGAAAAATGATGATGCTTCGGACAAATCATATCTGGATGAATTGGTACAGGATCAGCTGCCACAGCATGTGGCTATTATTATGGATGGCAATGGCAGATGGGCTACTGGCCAGGGGCTGATACGTACTGCCGGTCATAAGGCCGGTGTTAAAACACTAAAAAGAATTGTTAAAACCTGTACTGCTTTGGGAATGAATGCCTTGACAGTATATGCTTTTTCTACTGAAAACTGGAAACGTCCCCATGCAGAGGTGGACTTTCTGATGAATCTATTCTCGGAGTATCTGGCTAAGGAAATTGACGAGATGGATCAGGATAATGTGAAAATTGATTTTATCGGCCGTACCTGGGAGCTTTCCAAGGGATTGCAGAAGCAGATTGCAGATGCCAGACATAGAACCAGGGATAATACGGGGGTAAAATTTACGGTTGCCGTAAATTATGGTGGGCAGGATGAACTGCTTAGAATGGTGCAGGAGCTGGCCGCCCAGAGTCAGCGGGGCATGATTAAGCCAGAGGAGATTACAGCAGAGATGATAGAGGCTCAGCTGGATACCTATGGTTTGCCACCGGTAGATCTGGTTATTCGCACCAGCGGGGATATGCGTCTTAGCAATTTCCTGCTGTGGCAGACAGCATATGCAGAATTTTGGTTTACGGATATAAATTGGCCTGATTTTACGCCAGAGGATTTTGGCAGGGCCTTGTATGAATATTGTCATAGGGACAGACGTTTCGGGGGATTGTCCAAAAAGTAAGGTAGCTGCTGGCTGTGGAAAGAAGGCAGTCAGAGCTGGAAGGGATGTACTTCATGTTAACAAGAATAATCACCGGTATAATCGGTATTGGGGCAGCCGCCTATGTAATTCAGACTGGTGGCTTGGTTTTTGCTGTTTGTGGTATGGTTCTGGCTGTAGGAGCCTGGGTGGAATATTGCAATGCCTTTGACCGGAAGGGCTACCGTCCAGCCTTGTTGGTGGGAGGCCTTTTGATTGCTGGTATGTGCTATACAGCCTGGTATGGCCTTGATACCAATATGCTGGTGCTGATAATGATAGGAGGCACCCTGCTGTTGTTTTTGATGACAGTGCTGCTTCATGGCTCCTTTAGTGTGCCATCAGCGGCAGTATCCGTAGCGGGAGTGTCCTATTTGGGACTGTCCTTTGCTCACTTGATAGGACTGCGGGTTATGGATCATGGCTTTGCGGCAGTGACTACTCCTTTGGGAGTGTTGGAGCCAGGCTGTGCTTTGATTTGGACCGCTCTTATTGGTACTTGGGCTAGTGATACCTTTGCTTATTTTGCTGGTTCATTTTTTGGCAGTCACAAGCTTTGTCCAGCTATCAGTCCTGGCAAAACCATTGAGGGACTGATTGGCGGTTTAATAGGCACTACTGCTTCAGTGGCAGGTCTGGGTATCCTCTTTAATTTCGATGTGGAGATTATGGCTATCTTGGGCCTGTGCATTTGTATAGTGGCTACCTTGGGGGATTTGGTAGAATCTGTAGCTAAGCGTTATACAGGCATTAAGGATTCCAGTCATTTGATTCCTGGTCATGGCGGTATCTGGGATAGATTTGATAGTGTAATTTATACTGTACCGTTTGTTTACTATTTTGTACAGTTTGTGGATATAGCAGCCAAATAGAGGTAATGTAAAATGAAAAATCTTGTAATATTAGGCTCTACTGGTTCCATTGGTACTCAGACCTTGGATGTGGTAAGGGAGCATCCGGATTTGTTTCATGTGTCTGTGCTGGTAGCCAATCGCAGTGATGAGCTGCTGGAAAAGCAGATAGAGGAATTTCAGCCACGGCTGGCGGTGCTTTCTGATGAGGAAGCTTACAGCAGATTGCGGCAGAGATATAGCGGTAAAACAGAGTTGGCAGGAGGCCGTCAGGCTGTAATAGAGGCGGCAGCTTATCCAGAGGCTCAGGTGGTAGTAACCTCCTTGATGGGATTTGCTGGTTTGGAGCCTACCTTGGCAGCTTTGGAGGCTGGCAAGGATATTGCTTTGGCTAACAAGGAAACTTTGGTGGTGGCTGGCGAGCTGGTTATGGCTAAGGCTAAGGAGCTGGGCCGGGCTATTTTGCCAGTAGACAGTGAGCATTGTGCTTTGTTCCAGTGTTTGCAGGGACAGGATAGAAAGGCTGTAGAAAAGTTGATTCTTACTGCTTCTGGTGGGCCTTTCCGGGGACGCAAGGCAGAGGAACTGACCAATGTGTCCAAGAAGGATGTATTGGCTCATCCAACCTGGAATATGGGACAGAAGATTACGGTAGATTCCGCTTCCTTGGTCAATAAGGGGCTGGAGGTTATTGAAGCCAGATGGCTCTATGATGTAAGCTATGATCAGATTCAGGTAGTGGTTCATCCTCAGAGTATTGTACATTCCATGGTACAGTATCAGGATGGCACGGTTATGGCTCAGCTGGGCTGTACCGATATGAGATTGCCTATTCAGTATGCTTTGACTTATCCTGATAGAGTAGCCTCTCATTTTCCTCGGGTTGATTTTTATGAGCTGGGGAAGCTCACCTTTGAGAAGCCGGATATGGAAACCTTCCGTGGCTTGAAGCTGGCCTTTGAGGCAGGCCGTACCGGAGGAACCATGCCATGTATTATGAATGGTGCCAACGAGGTGGCAGTAGAGGCCTTTTTGAAGGGACAGGCAGGCTTCCTGGATATATATCGTTTGATTGAAAAAGCTATGGAGGCTGGCCAGGTAGAGTATAAGCCGGATTTGGAACAACTGCTGGCTGCTGACAAATGGGCCAGAGATTATACTAGAAAACAGTTGGCTCAAATCTAAGAGGTGATTCCATGATAATTAAGATAATAGGAGCGATGTTTGTATTCGGCCTTTTGGTATCTGTGCATGAGCTGGGCCATTTTATGGTGGCTAAGCTTACGGGGATGCGGGTAGATGAATTTGCCATAGGCTTTGGGCCAAAGGTTTGGAGCAAAAAACATGGTGAAACGCTGTACACTCTCCGAGCAGTTCCATTGGGAGGCTTTAATCGCATCGCTGGTATGGATTATGAGATAATCGAGAATATGGACAGAGAGGGTGGCCGGAGCAAGGAGAAGGTGTTCGTGGTACCTGATGAGGAGGATGCCGGGGAGAGAGCATATTTCCGTCGCCCTATCTGGGCTCGTATGGCGGTGATTCTGGCAGGATCTATTATGAATTTTATTCTGCCACTGTTCATTTTCTTTGGCCTTTTCCTAACTCAAGGAGTGGCTACTCCTTCCCCAGAGCCAGTAATTGGTGCTGTTATCGAGGACAGGCCAGCAGCTATGGCAGGTTTGCGGGCAGGAGATAGGATATTGACTCTGGACGGACAGCCGGTTAATCAGTGGAGTGAAATTTCTCAGCAGCTGCAGGGAAAGGCAGAGCGTCCTTTTAAGGTAACCTACCAGCGGGATGGTAAGGAATTGTCTACTACTCTGATACCAGAGGAGGATGCAGCTACCAATAGAGCTGTTATTGGTATTACCAGCAGTGCTATGTATTATCAGCCTGGGGTTATAGAGGCGGCTAAGCTGGCTGTTACCAAGGAGATATATCTGATAGGAGCAATGGTTGGCGGTCTGGTTCAATTGGTTCAGGGGACAGTTAGTACAGCAGAATTGTCCGGTCCTGTTGGTGTAGCACAGATGGCCGGTCAGGTGGCTGAGCAGGGTATTTGGCCATTGCTGGGCTTTGCTGCCTTTTTGAGCCTGAATTTGGGCATAGTTAATCTTTTGCCTATTCCTGCTTTGGATGGTGGACATTTTATTATGCTGGTGCTGGAGGCCCTGCGAGGCAAGCCTATGAAGCCAGTAGTTATGTACTATATTCAGGTAACAGGCGTTGTAATTCTTGTTAGCTTGATGCTATTTACAACATTTAATGATCTGACCAAATAGGAAGTGACAGATAAAAATGATAGATCGGAAAAAGACCAGAAGAATATATATTGGCAATGTGGCCATTGGTGATGGAGCACCGATTTCTGTTCAGTCCATGACCAATACCAAAACTACCGATACAGAGGCTACTGTAGCCCAGATTAATGCTTTGCAGGCTGCTGGCTGTGATATTGTCCGCCTGGCTGTGCCAGATATGGAGGCAGCTCAAAATCTTGGCAATATTATAGCCAAGGTAAAGGTGCCATTGGTGGCAGATATTCATTTTGATTATCGTTTGGCCTTGGAGGCTATTAATCAGGGAATTTCCGCCCTGAGATTGAATCCGGGAAATATTGGCAGTGAGGAACGGGTAAGGGCTGTGGTTAAGGAGGCCAAGGCTCATCATATTCCTATTCGCATCGGTGTCAATGCTGGTTCTCTGGACAAAACTCTCCTAGAGAAATACGGCGGTGTTACGGCAGAAGCTTTGGTAGAATCTGCTCTGCAGCATGTTAGGATTTTGGAACAGCAGGGGTTCTATGATATGAAAATATCCTTGAAGGCTCATGATGTGCCTTTGACCTTGGAGGCATATCAGCTTATGTCTGAAAAGGTGGATTATCCTTTGCACCTGGGCATTACTGAAGCAGGCACAGCCCGTACAGGCATGATAAAATCTGCTGTAGGCATTGGCGCCTTGCTGGCTCAGGGCATTGGTGATACCTTCCGTATCTCCCTGACAGGAGATCCAGTGGTGGAGGTAAAGGTAGCCAACGAAATCCTGAAATCCTTGGGGATGAGGGAATATGGCCCTACTTTGATTTCCTGTCCCACCTGTGGACGTACCTGTATAGATTTAGCCGGTATTGCTGAGCAGGTTGAGGAAAGATTATCTGATATAAAAGAACCTATTTCCGTAGCCGTTATGGGCTGTGTGGTTAATGGCCCAGGAGAGGCTAGGGGGGCTGATGTAGGCATTGCCGGTGGCAATGGTGTTGGTCTGGTATTCCGCAAGGGAGAAATCATCCGCAAGGTGGATGAAAAGGATCTTGTGGATGAGCTTTTCAAGGAAATAGATGCTATTCTGGTTGAGGAGGAAAAATAAAATTGCGTACAACTAATCTTTATGCACCAACTTTGAGAGAAACTCCTGCTGAGGCAGAGGTAAGAAGTCATCAGCTCATGCTGCGGGCTGGTATGATCCGCAAGGCTGCGGGAGGTCTGTATAGCTATTTGCCTTTGGCTTGGCGCACCATCAAAAAGATTGAGGAGATTATTCGTGAGGAAATGGATGCTGCTGGTGGGCAGGAAATTTCCATGCCAATTCTCCAGCCGGCTGAAATCTGGCAGGAAAGCGGCCGCTGGCCTGTATATGGTGCAGAGATGGTAAGAGTTACTGACCGTCATGGTCGTCAGTTCTGCCTGGGCCCTACCCATGAGGAAATGGTTACTACTCTGGTCCGGGATGAAGTTCGCTCCTACAAGCAGCTTCCTCTGATGCTGTATCAGATTCAGAACAAATATCGTGATGAGATTCGCCCTCGCTTTGGCCTGATGCGTGGTAGAGAATTTATTATGAAGGATCTCTATTCCTTTGATAAGGACGAAGAGGGTATGAATGAGTCCTACAAGAAAATGTATGACGCTTATACCAATATCTACACTCGCATGGGCTTGAATTTCCGCCCTGTTGAGGCTGATAACGGCGCTATTGGCGGCGGTCATTCCCATGAGTTTACTGTTCTGGCTGAGGCTGGTGAGTCCAGCATTGCCTATTGCGATACCTGCGACTATGCAGCCAGCGATGAAAAGGCAGAGCTGAAGGTGATTAAGGCTCCTGAGGAGGAAATTCTGCCTCTGGAGAAAAAGAATACTTCTGATTGCTCCACTATTGAAATGGTGGCTGAATATCTTGGCTTGCCTATGGAGAAGTGCATTAAGGCTGTGGCTTTCCAGACAGATACTGATGAAGTAGTGCTGTGCTTTGTGCGTGGTGACCACGAGGTAAATGACGTAAAGGTTATTAATCTGGTGGAGGGCGCTCTGGAGCTGCGTATGGCTGAGGATGATGCTATTCGTGCCGTTGGTGGCTGTCCTGGCTTTATGAGCCCTATTGGCATCAAGGAAGGCACCAAGATTATTGTAGACCATACTGTTATGGAAATGTACAATGGCTGTGCTGGTGCTAACGAAAAGGATGTTCATTACATTAATGTAAATCCAAAGCGGGATTTCAAGGATGTAGTAGTAGCTGATATTCGCATGGTTCAGGAGGGAGATTGCTGCCCACACTGCAATGGCCATATGAAGATGACCAGAGGTATTGAGGCTGGCCAGGTATTTACTCTTGGCACCAAGTATTCTGAGGCACTCCATGCTACCTTCCTGGATGAAAATGGCCGTGAGAAGCCTATGATGATGGGTTGCTATGGCATTGGCGTAGGCCGTACTATGGCTGCTGCTATTGAGCAGAATAATGACGAAAACGGTATTATCTGGCCAAAGGCTATTGCTCCATTTGAGGTAGTAGTAGTACCAGTTAACGGCAAGAATGCTCAGCAGATGGAGCTGGCAGAAAAAGTATACAAGGAGCTGAAGGCTGCCGGCGTGGATGCTTTGCTGGATGACCGCAAGGATAGAGCTGGTGTCAAGTTCAAGGATGCAGATTTGATTGGCTATCCTATTCGTATCACTGTTGGTCCAAAGACAGTAGAGGAGGATGTGCTGGAGCTGAAGGTTCGCCGTACTGGTGAGACTGTTACTGTTTCTGTTGGTGAGGCAGCAGGCAAGACTGTAGAGATGTTGGCTGATCTTTGATAAAAAATTGTCTGTCAAGAACTTTTACTTGACAAAGCATTAGGGGATAGATATAATTATCATCAGTGCCGCAAAACTACAATTATGCCCATAATTATTTTTGTGGTGGAAATATTAATGAGGTTGATACTTTTATGAAAATAAATATCTCCGATTTAGAAGATCGTTTGGGTGAGGCAGTACCCTTTGAGTTTGTAACCAATGCTCAGGAGCTGGATGCCCAGACAGAGACATATTCCTTTGAGGGTGATATTATCATCAAGGGAGAATATGTAAATACTGGGCGCTGTTACCGGTTTACTGGTAGTATTTCCTGTACTAAATCATTTGTTTGTGACCGTTGTCTGGAGCCATCTACGCTACAGCAGGTTCACGAGTTTAATGAGGAGTTTCAGCGGGGCAGTGAGCCAGCAAAAAATGGTGAAAAAACCAGAATAGTGAATTATTTTAGTGGCGATGTGATAGATTTGGCCCCTGTGATGCGGGATGTGCTTCTGTCAGATCAACCATTGAATAATATATGCAACGCTGATTGTCGCGGTTTGTGCCTGAAGTGCGGTGCCAACCTCAATCATGGCGATTGTGGCTGTGACCGTACTGTTATTGACCCAAGACTGGCGGCATTGCAGCAATTATTAAAAAAGCCGTAAGATTCCTAGCCCTGGCTATTGGGATACAAGGCAAATAAATAATTCAATTTTACAGAGAATTTAAGGAGGTGTATCCTGAAATGGCAGTACCTAAGCGTAAGATGTCCAAGGCTCGTCGTGATTCCCGTCGTGCTAATTGGAAGCTGGAAGTTCCTGGTTACGTAGCATGTCCACAGTGCCACGAGCCAAAGTTGCCTCATCATGTTTGCACAGAGTGTGGTTACTATGATGGCAAGGAAGTTGTTTCCGCAGCTGAATAATTGAGTAATATGAGCAGATTTCTACTTTTTGGGTAGAAATTCTGCTCATTTTACTTTGTTGTGAGAAAGAGTTTTTGTCAATATTGTGATTGATTTGATATATAAATAAAGCCATAAGCCATAGGTAAAAAATACTGTACTTAGCAGATGATTTTTATTATAATGGTTTTAAAGGTGATATGTAGTCTGTAGACTATTTTTCAGATTTTGTATTTTAGGGCTTGCCTTTTTTTGCATAATTTTGTATAATTGCAATCAAGTTATATGAGCTGGTACTAATTTTTGAAAATGACATATGGGGGTGAACTGCTTCCCACATGTCGTGTTTTTATGTACAGGTGAAAAAGATGGCAAGATTGAAAAAAAAAGAAAGACATGAAATCCTGGTACGTCAGGTACAGGACAAGCCTTTCCTGACGGATGAGGAGCTGGCAGGGCTGTTCGGAGTCAGCATACAGACCATCCGCCTGGATCGGATGGAGCTGGGGATTCCCGAGGTACGGGAGCGTATCCGGCAGGTAGCCGAAAAAGCCCAGAATAATATAACAGCTCTGGAAAAGACGGAAGTGGTAGGGGATGTTATCGACTTGGAGAGAGGTCATTCCGGCATATCACTGTTGAAGATAACCGAAGATATGGTATTTGCCAGAAACAAGATTGCCAAGGGGCATTATATATTTTCCCAGGCTAATTCTCTGGCTTTGGCCCTTATAGATTCTCCGCTGGCCGTTACAGGTGTAGCCAATATAAAGTATAAGGTTCCTGTAAAGGTAGGGGAGATGCTGATAGCCAAGGCTGAGGTAATCAAGCAAAGAAGTAACAAATTCTTTGTCTGGGTTAAGACCAGAAATGAAAAGCAGGAGGTTTTTCGTGCTAAGTTCATTATGGTATCGCTGGCAGAGGTGAATTAGGAGGCTTTTTTGTGAGGATTGCAGTTGATGCAATGGGAGGCGATTATGCACCTGGGCAGATTGTGCTAGGTGCGATAGAGGCCGTCCACAAATATGAAGAATGTGAAATAGTTTTGGTTGGCGATCAGGATAAGATTCAGGCTGAGCTGGACAAAAACGGCATCAAGGATGAGCCTAGATTGATTATACAGCATGCCAGTCAGGCTATAGAGATGGGTGAGCATCCTGTGGAGGCCATCCGTCATAAAAAGGATGCCAGCTTGGTAGTAGCTACCAAATTGGTTAAGACTGGTGACTGTGATGGCGTTGTGTCAGCAGGCAGCACCGGAGCTGCTACTGTAGCAGCCAAGATGTTTCTAAAGATGATTAAGGGCATTGATCGACCATCTATTGCTACCCCTTTGCCCTCCACTCATGGTGTAGCCCTGCTTCTGGATTCAGGTGCTATTGTGGATTCCAAACCTAGGGATCTGACTGAAATGGCCATGATGGGTTCCATCTTTAGCAAATATGTTTATGGCTTGGAGAATCCTACTGTTGGTTTGTTGAATATCGGCGAGGAGGAAACCAAGGGCAATAAAAAGGTTCAGGCCACCTATCCTATGCTGAAGCAGGCCAAGGATGTAAATTTTATCGGCAATATTGAGGGCCGTGATATTCCTACTGGCAAGGCAGATGTTGTAATTTGTGATGGATTTGTTGGCAATATTGTGCTAAAATTTGCAGAAGGGTTGGCTGTAACTTTGTTCCAGTTAATCAAGGATGCAATTAAACAAGGAGGCATTTTTGCCAAGCTAGGTGCAGTGCTGGTTATGCCGGCATTGAAGAAGTTAGGCAAGCGACTAGATGTTTCCGAATATGGCGGTGCACCACTTTTGGGTGTTAACGGCTGTTGTATTATATGTCATGGTTCTTCCAACGCTAAGGCTATATGCAGTGCTATCGGCGTTGCTATAGAGTGCGTAAGGAATGATGTTACGGGGCATATCCGTGACAGTATCGCAGAGGAGGAGTTGCTAGCGAATGACAGCGAAACTTTGTAATGCAGGTATTCTGGGAACTGGATTTTATGTTCCTGAGAAAATAATGACCAATGCAGATCTGGAGAAGATTGTAGAAACCAGTGATGAATGGATTGTAGAGAGAACCGGTATCAAGGAGCGTCGTATAGCTGAGGATAATCAGCCTATGTCTGATCTGGCTCTAAGAGCAGCTAAGGCTGCTTTGGCTGATGCCGGTGTAGCTGCTGAGGACTTGGATTTAATCATTGTGGCTACCTTGACTTCTGATAGAATTATTCCGTCTACTGCGTGTATGATTCAGAATCTTTTAGGAGCCAAGCATGCGGCAGCCTTTGATTTGTCTGCAGCCTGCTCCGGATTTGCTTATGCTGCCAGTGTGGCAGCCCAGTTTATTGAGACTGGTGCCTACAAGAAAGCACTGGTAATTGGTGCAGAGACTCTTTCCAAGTACATTAACTGGGAAGATCGTAATACCTGCGTATTATTTGGTGATGGTGCTGGTGCAGCTGTACTGGGACAGGTTGAGGAAGGCTATGGCATTCTTAGCTTTGATTTGGGCAGTGATGGTTCCGGCGGAGATGCCATCCAGATTCCTTCCAGTGGCAGTTTGATGCCTGTTAGCAAGGAGTCCATTGATCAGAAACTAAATCTGATTCACATGAATGGCCGGGATGTATTCAAATTTGCTGTTAAGGCAATGGGCAAGACCGTCAAAAATTCTTTGGCAAAGATTGATATGCCACAGGAGAAGATTGACTGGCTGGTGCCTCATCAGGCTAATATCCGCATTATTGAATCTGCAGCCAAGCGTTTGTCCATGCCTATGGACAAGGTAATTGTGAATATTCACAAGTATGGTAATATGTCAGCAGCATGTATTCCTATTGCACTGGCAGAGGCAGCTGCAGCTAAGCGGTTTAAAAAGGGAGACATCATAGCACTGTCTGGTTTTGGTGCAGGCTTGACATGGGCCTCCTGCATTATCAGATGGTCTAAGGAGGATTAAGATGTTTGAACAAAATCCAATATGTAAATTATTAAATATTAAATATCCTATATTCCAGGGCGGTATGGCCTGGATTGGTACTGCTGAGCTGGCCTCCGCTGTATCCAATGCTGGCGGCCTTGGTATTATTGGTGCCGGCCATATGCCTCCTGACCTGCTGCGGGCAGAGATTCAGAAGGCTAAGAAATGGACTGACAAGCCATTTGGCGTAAACATCATGCTGATGTCTCCTTTTGTCAAAGAGGTTATGGAGGTAGTAATTGATGAGCGTGTGGCTGTAGTTACTACTGGTGCAGGCAATCCTGCTGAGTATCTGCCAGCCCTGAAAGAGGTAGGTACCAAGGTTATTCCTGTAGTAGCTTCTGTTGCCTTGGCTAAGCGTTTGGTGCGTTCTGGTGTAGATGCTGTTATTGCTGAGGGTACTGAGTCTGGCGGCCATGTAGGTGAGATTACTACTATGGCTTTGATTCCACAGGTAGTAGATGCTGTAGATGTACCTGTTATTGGTGCCGGCGGTATTGGTGATTCCCGTGGTATTATGGCAGCCTTTGCTTTGGGTGCTTCTGCTGTACAGATGGGCTCCCGCTTCGTAGTATCTGAGGAGTGTATTGCTCATCCAAACTACAAGAATTTGGTTTTGAAAGCCAAGGATCGTTCTACTGTTGTTACCGGTCGTTCCACTGGCCATCCTGTTCGCGTTTTGGCTAACAAGATGACTCGTGAGTATGCAGAAATGGAAAGCCACAATGCTTCCGTAGAAGAGCTGGAGAAATTTGGCGCTGGCCGTTTGAATCTGGCTACCCATAAGGGGGATGTGGAGAATGGTTCTGTTATGATTGGTCAGATTAGTGGTATGTTCCATGAGATTAAGCCAGTTGCTACCATTATTGAGGAGCTGGTTGGCGGCATTCCAGCCGTAGGTGAAAGAGTTCACAATACATTAAAGTAATTTTTCTATAGATTACCAATTATCATAAGGGAGTGCTTTTAGGGATTATAGCTCCCGGCCTATCTTTGAGGGTGGGTTGATGTAATAAGAAAGAGGTAAAAATGAGTAAATTAGCTTTTGTATTCCCAGGACAGGGTGCACAGAAGGTTGGCATGGGCAAGGATTTCTATGACAACTATGATGTGGCAAAGAAGATGTTCAAGGAGGCCGATGAGGCTCTTGGCTATTCCATCATGAAGATGTGCTTTGAGGGGCCTGAGGAGGACCTGAAGCTGACTGCTAATACTCAGCCAGCTATTTTGACCATTAGCTGCATTGCCAATGAGATTTTAAAAGAAAATGGCATTCAGCCAGAGATTACTGGTGGTCATAGCCTGGGTGAATATTCTGCTCTGGTGGCAGCTGGCGTTTTGAATTTCCAGGATGCAGTTGCTCTGGTACACAAGAGAGGTTCTTATATGCAGGAGGCTGTACCTGTAGGAGAGGGCGGCATGGCTGCTATTATCGGTGTGGATCGTGATAAGATTGTGGAGGTTTGTCAGCAGGTTTCTGCTGAGAGCCCTGTTCAGGCTGTAAACTTCAATTGCCCTGGCCAGATCGTTATTGCTGGTGCCACCAAGGGGGTAGAGCTGGCTGTAGAGGAGCTGAAGGCAGCAGGTGCCAAGAAGGCTGTTATCCTGCCAGTAAGTGCTCCATTCCATAGTACGCTTATGAAGCCTGCTGCTGAGAAGCTGGCTGTAGAGCTGGATAAGGTAACTATTTCCGATGCTAAGATTCCTGTAGTAGCCAATGTAAGTGCTGAGATTCTTACCAAGGCTGAGGATATCAAGGCTAGCTTGGTAGCTCAGGCTGCCAGCCCTGTACTGTGGGAGGACTGTGTAGCCCGCATGAAGGAGTTTGGTGCTGACGTACTGTTAGAGGCAGGTCCTGGCAAGACTCTTTGCGGTTTTAACCGTCGCATTGACAAGACGATTACCAGTCTTAATGTGGAAGATGTAGCTTCTTTGGAAAAATCTCTTGACTATTTCAAGGAGGTTCGCTAATATGCTTTTAGAGGGTAAAGTTGCGCTGGTAACAGGAGCCTCTCGCGGTATAGGACGAGCCATTGCTTTGCGCCTAGCTCAGGAGGGTGCTGCTGTAGCTATTAACTATGCAGGTAATACTGCTGCTGCCGAAGAGGTTAAATCTATGATTGAGGCTCAGGGTGGCAAAGCGATTATTGTTCAGGCTGATGTATCTGATGGCCAGGCTGTAGATGCTATGATTAAAACCGTAGTAGATGAATTAGGCGGCTTAGATATTTTGGTGAACAATGCAGGCATTACCAGAGATAATCTGCTGATGCGGATGAAGGAAGAGGATTGGGATGCTGTTCTCAATACTAACCTGAAGAGCGCATATTATTGCACCAAGGCTGTAACTAAGCTGATGATGAAGAAGCGTTATGGCCGCATTGTAAATATGACTTCTGTAGTTGGTCTTACTGGCAATATCAGCCAGGCCAATTACGCAGCTGCCAAGGCAGGACTGATTGGATTCTCCAAGTCTATGGCCAAGGAGCTGTCCAGCCGTGGTATTACTGTGAATATGGTAGCACCAGGCTTTATCGAAACCGACATGACTGCTGTTCTTTCCGATAAGGTGAAAGAGGCTATGGTGGCAGGTATTCCTATGGGACGCCCTGGTAAGCCAGAGGATGTAGCCAATGCAGTATTGTTCCTGGTTTCTGATTGTGCATCTTATGTTACAGGCCAGGTCATCAACGTTGATGGCGGCATGGTTATGTAATAAAAGATATATAGAGATCTGTTAAGAGGAGGTGAAACACACATGTCTACTTTTGAGAAAGTAAGAGATATCGTAGTTGATCAGTTGGGCGTTGAGCCAGACGAGGTTGCTATCGAGTCTACCTTTATTGATGACCTGGGTGCTGATTCCCTGGATATCGTAGAGCTCATTATGGCCTTCGAGGAGGAGTTCGGTATCGAGATTCCTGATGAGGCTGCAGAGAAGATTAAGACCGTTCAGGACGTTGTTTCCTACATTGACCAGAACAAATAATTAGTGTCTTACCTTTGGGAAAGTCCCGTGATGTATTTCGCGGGATTTTCTGACAAAGGCAAGTGGCCTAAGAATGGAGGAATAAGTTTGAAGCTTCCTGAACTAAAAATTGGTACTAAGATTGCAAGGGTTCCAATTATGCAGGGTGGTATGGCTATTCGTTTATCCACTGGTGCTTTGGCTGCCGCTGTGGCTAATCAGGGTGGAATAGGCTTGATTGCTGCCTCTGGCATGACACCACAGGAACTCCGTTATGAAATCAGGATGGCTCGGTCACTGTCCAAGGGTGTTATTGGTATCAACATCATGTTTGCGGCAAAGAAGTTTGCCGAAATGGTTAATACAGCCATTGATGAGGGTATCGACCTAGTAGTGGCAGGTGCAGGCTTTTCAAGGGATATTTTTGCCTTGGGCAAGGCTTCCGGTACGCCGGTGGTTCCAATTGTATCATCAGTAAAATTAGCGAAAATTTCTCAGCGTCTTGGCGCGGCTGCCATTGTGGTAGAGGGCAAGGAGGCAGGAGGACATCTAGGTACTGACCAGTCTATCAAGGAGATTATTCCTGATATTGTGGCAGCTGTGGATATTCCTGTTATTGCCGCCGGTGGTATTTTGCATGGCCAGGATATTGCTGATTTAATAAACATGGGTGTAAGCGGTGTCCAGATGGGCTCTCGTTTTGCCACTAGCGTAGAGGCTAATAGCGCCCCTGCCTTAAAGAATTTTTATCTCAAGGCTAAGCCAGAGGATGTAGTGGTTATCCACAGCCCTGTAGGCTTGCCTGGACGTGCAGTTCGTAATCCGTGGGCCGAGCGCATCATGGAAGGTCCTGTACCGCCAACTAAGTGTGACAACTGTCTCAAGGCCTGCAAGCATAATTTCTGTATTATTCGTGCTCTGAGCCGTGCTCAGCAGGGTGATGTAGAAACAGGTCTTGTATTTACCGGCGAGTATCTGCCTACAATCGATAAGATTTTGACTGTGGAGGAAATCTTCCAGCAGCTTCAGGCAGAGCTGGCAGCTATTTAATTTGAATCAATTGAGAGGTGTTATTTTTGTCTAATCGCGTTGTTATTACCGGTCTGGGCGTTGTAAGTCCTGTAGGTACCGGCAAAGAGGCATTCTGGGATGCCATGATGTCCGGCAAGAATGGTATTGATAAAATTACCCGCTTTGATGCAGCAGAGTACAAGGCACAGATTGCCGGCGAGGTTAAGGATTTTGACCCAGCCGATTATATGGACAAGAAGGAATCCAAGCGCATTGACCGTTATGCTCAGTTTGCTATGGCAGCAGCCAAGCTGGCTGTTGAGGATGCCAAGCTGGATTTGGAGCAGGAAAATCTGGAGAGAATTGGTACTTTTGTAGGTAGCGGTATTGGCGGCATTGAAACTATGCATGGCCAGTATGAGAAGCTGTTTGACAAGGGACCTTCCCGTATCAGCCCATTCTTCATTCCAATGATGATTGGTAATATGGCTGCTGGCCATGTATCCATTGCTTTTGGTTTGAAGGGGCCAAGCAGCTGTGTTGTAACTGCCTGTGCTACTGGCACCAATAATATTGGTGATGCTTTCCGTGTATTGCAGCGTGGTGATGCAGATGTAATGCTGGCAGGTGGTACTGAGGCAAGTATTTCTCCTGCTGCTGTAGCAGGCTTCTGTGCTATGAAGGCTTTGTGCATGGACCACAATGATGATCCAGCTCATGCTTCCCGTCCATTTGATGCTAATCGCAGTGGTTTTGTTATGGGCGAGGGCTCCGGTATTGTTGTCCTGGAGACTTTGGAGCATGCTGAGAAGCGTGGTGCTCATATCTATGCAGAGGTTGTAGGCTATGGTTCTAACTCTGATGCATATCATATTACCAGTCCAGCTCCTCATGGCGAGCTGCAGGCTAAGTGCATGGCTTTGGCCTTGAAGGATGCAGGCTTGGAGCCAGCAGAGGTTGATTATGTAAATGCTCATGGTACTTCCACTCATCTGAATGATCAGGGTGAGACTGAGGCTATCAAGACTGTATGGGGCGAGGCTGCTAAAGATGTATCCGTAAGCTCCATTAAGTCCATGACTGGTCACCTGCTGGGTGCTGCTGGTGGTGTAGAGGCTATTGCTACTGCTTTGGCTGTAGAGAATGATATGCTGCCTCCTACTATTAACTATGAGACTCCAGATGAGGGCCTGGATTTGGATTATGTACCAAATAAGGCTAAGGCTAAGACTGTTCGTGCTGCTATTTCCAATAACTTTGGTTTTGGTGGTCACAATGCTTGTTTGGTGCTGAAGAAATACGCAAAATAATTGAATATAAGGAAATGAATTAGAGTTGAAGTGTTTTATTATGAATGATCGAGTAAATGATCGGATTACAGCTGAACGCCGTCGTCGTTTGGAGGAACTATCCAGACGATTGGGAGTGAATTTTCGGCACATCGGCTGGCTACATCAGGCCTTGACTCATACCTCTTATGCCAATGAGGCTAGAACCAAGGTACAGCATAATGAGCGCTTGGAATTCTTGGGAGATGCGGTGCTGGAGCTTGCTATCAGCACCTATCTCTTCAATCATTTTCCTGGACTTCCTGAGGGTGATCTGACAAAGGCCAGGGCAGCGGTGGTATGTGAAGCCAGCCTGTCCAGCAGGGCAGCGGAGCTGCATTTGGGAGATTACCTGTTGTTAGGACATGGAGAGCAGACATCCGGTGGACGTAGGCGGTCATCTATTCTGGAGGATGCCTTTGAATCTGTAATTGGTGCTATCTACATGGATCAGGGCTGGGAAAAGGCTCAGAGCTATGTATTGAGACAGTTGGAAGATCACCTCAACAAGGTTGAGGATGGCAGCACCAAGGTCAGGGATTACAAGACCATGCTGCAGGAGTTGGTACAACGCAAGGCTGATAGCCATGTGGTATATGAGCTTTTGTGTGCCAGCGGGCCTGATCATGCCAAGGTGTTTGAATTTGCTGTGAAGCTTAATAACGAAGTTTTAGGAACAGGTAAGGGTCCAAGTAAAAAGGCGGCTGAACAACAGGCAGCTCGCCAAGCTTTAGAAATTTTGAATAAACGTATAAAAAAAGAAGCATAATTGCTTCTTTTTTTGTATAATGAAATAAATTGATATTTTAGAGAAGCTGGCAAGGGAAAAGGTTTCTCTTTAATGAAGATGATTAGGAGCGATGTATATGAAGAAATTGATTATGCTGGGAACTGGCAATGCTATGGTAACAAAGATTTTTAATACCTGTTTTTTGATTGAATTGCCTGATGGAGAGCTGTTTATGACAGATGCTGGCGGCGGCAATGGCATTTTGCGCCAGATGGAGCAGGCTGAGGCAGATTATAGCCGCATTCATCATATGTTTGTTACCCACGGTCATACAGATCATATTCTAGGTGTAGTGTGGATGATTCGTAAAATTGCATCTCTGATGAATAATGGCAAATATGAGGGGCAGTTGCATATTTATTGTCATGATGTAGTGGCAGATATGCTGAATACCATGTGTACCATGATGTTGAAGAAAAAGGATTTGGCTAATGTAGGCAGGGATATTCTTATTCACGAAGTAAAGGATGGTCAAGTGGTGGAATTGCCACAGCTAAAGCTGACAGCCTTTGATATTTTCTCCACCAAGGCCAAGCAGTTTGGCTATCGCATGGAATTTGCCGATGATGGTCAGGTGCTGACCTGCTTAGGAGATGAGCCATATAATCCTAAATGTATTCAATATGCCCAGGGTGTGGATTGGCTTCTGTCTGAGGCCTTCTGCAAATACGGTGATAGGGACAGATTCAAGCCTTATGAGAAAAATCACAGTACCTCTAAAGAGGCTGGCGAGCTGGCTCAGGAGCTGGGAGTAAAAAATGTGGTGCTTTATCATACAGAGGATAAAACCTTGGCTACTCGCAAGGAAGAATATGGGGCAGAATGCAGCAAATATTTCCAGGGTAATGTGTATGTACCAGAGGATTTAGAGGTTATTAATTTAGGATAAGCCTTTAAGATTTTATGCTTTGTAGAAGGCAATTTGTATCTTTCAAGTTTTTTTCATAATAAATACGTATACTATACTGTGGTTTCATGAATCCCATATATTATGTTGACTTTTAACATTGGCGAATGTATCATGTATGGGGATGTATGTTTTTATTTTATGTTGGGTATATATTAATTAGGAGGTAGGTAGATTTGTTATCTAAGAAAGGAAAACTGATAGTAGGGGCAGTTATTGCCATAGCTGTCATTGCTGCAGTTGTAATGTTTAGTGGCATGGGAGGCCAGCAGGCTAAGAAAATGGCTGGCGGTGCTCAGGTAAAGGCCATGAACGTGCTGGTGCAGGATACCCCATTGGAGCTGGCATACGCTGGATCTGTTAAGGGTAAAGATGAGGTTAAGGTACAGGCCAGAGTATCTGGTACAGTTACGGCAAAATATGTTAAGGGTGGTCAGTATGTTAGTGCTGGACAGCCTCTGTACAAAATTGATGATCGTACCTATAGAGCCGCTCTTTTGCAGGCTCAGGCCAATCTGGCTCAGGCTCAGGCCACCTATAACAACAGCTTGATTGATTTGCAGCGGAATGAACAGCTGCTGGCATCTGCTGCTGTTTCCGAGCAGACTGTTACTACTATGCGGGCTCAGGCAGAGGCTCAGCAGGCCAATGTTAATGCTATGGCTGCCCTGGTAGAGCAGGCCCAGAAGAATGTAGATGATACTGTAGTTTATGCCCCTATGAGCGGCAAACTGGCTGTTGACGATGTGGCTGAGGGCACTTATGCTGCAGCAGGTAATACTGTGCTGGTAACCATTGGCTCCAGCAACCCTGTATTTGTTCAGTTCAGTATCAGTGAAAGTGAATACTTGAAGTATGTAGGGGCTAATGTTACCCCAGGCAATGCTTTGCCAAGCAAGTCTGTACGTATTGAGCTCAGTGATGGCTCTGAATATCCTGTAGATGGTCATATTGTGGAGGTTGACCGTGCTATGCAGGATAATTCCGGTTCCCTGATTGTTAAGGCCCAGTTCGATAATCCAAATGGTATTCTGGTACCAGGTATGTTTGCTAGAGCCAAGCTGGTAGGCGATACTCTGCACAACGCCAAGCTGGTGCCTGAGAGAGCTGTTCAGCAGCTGCTGGGCAAGTCCTTTGTTATGATTGTAGGAGAGGATGGCAAGTCCAAGGCTGTTAATGTAGAGCTAGGTACCAAGGTAGGCAGCTATTATGTTGTCAACAGTGGTCTTACCGGCAATGAGCAGGTTGTGGTAGAAGGTCTTACCTCCTTGACTGAGGGTATGGACATGAATGTTACCACTGTAACACCTGAGGATATGGGCTTCTCTCTGACTGAAAGCAATTTGTAAGGAGGCGTCCACTTGTCTAAGTTTTTTATACATAGGCCGATATTTGCAATCGTTATCTCTTTGCTGATTGTTATTATCGGTGTATTGGCGGCCGTTCAGCTGCCAATCGCACAGTATCCTCAGATTTCACCACCGACAATTTCTGTAAGCACTACCTATGTAGGTGCTAATGCCGAAACTGTAAATGAGACAGTAGCTCAGGTTATTGAGCAGCAGGTAAATGGTACTCAGGGTATGGACTATATGTCCTCTACTGCAGAAGATTCCGGTAGTTATAGTCTGAGTGTTGTTTTTGATTTGGCCACCGATGGCGATATGGATTCTGTAAAGGTGCAGAACAATGTTGCCATTGCCAATGCCAGTCTGCCAGATTCTGTTAAAAACAATGGTGTTGTTACCAGCAAATCCTCCAGCGATATGGCTTTGATGATTGCCATGTACTCACCAAATAAGACCTATGACAGAGTATGGATGAAAACCTATGCAGATATTTATCTGCTGGACAAAATTAAGCGTGTTAGCGGTGTAGGTTCTGTAGAGGTATTTGGTGCAGATCATTCCATGCGTATCTGGGTAAATCCTGCTAAGATGGCAGAGTTGAACATTACTTCCTCTGACATTGTAGCTGCTATTAATGAGCAGAATGTGCAGGCACCTGCTGGTACTGTAGGTGCTCCTCCTTTGGCAGAAAGCCAAGAGAAGCAGGCCACCGGTAAAATTGATGGCCGTTTGACTACACCAGAGGAATTTGGCAATATTATTATCAGGGCTTCCAATGATGGACAGTATGTCCGCATTAAGGATATTGCCAGAGTAGAAACCGGTGCCAAGGACTATAACTTTGGTACCACCTATAATAATATGGAAGCTGTAGGTTTTGGTATTCAGTTAACCAGTGATGCCAATGCCATGACTACTGTAGCCGAAGTTAAAGAAATTATTGAAGAAGCCCGGAAGGACTTCCCACCAGATTTGCGGGCTAACGAGATTGTAGATAGCACCAAGTTTATTCATGCTTCTATTACCGAGGTTGTGGAAACCTTTGTTGAAGCTCTGCTGCTGGTTGTGCTGGTAGTATTTGTCTTCCTGCAGAATTGGCGGGCAACCTTGATTCCGTTGCTGGCTGTACCAGTATCCCTGATTGGTACCTTTATTGCCTTTACTTTCCTAGGCTTCTCCATCAACACTCTGACTCTGTTTGCCATGGTATTGGCTATCGGTCTGGTAGTTGACGATGCTATTGTAGTTATCGAGAATGTAGAAGCTCACATGGAAAAGGGCCTGAATCCTGTGGATGCTACTGAGCGTGCTATGGATGAGGTACAGGGCCCTGTAGTAGCCATTGCCTTTGTACTGGCTGCAGTATTTATACCAGTAGCCTTTCTGGGTGGTATGATGGGTGTGCTGTATCGTCAGTTTGCCTTGACTATTGCTATATCCATGGCTTTGTCAGCTTTCGTGGCGCTGACATTGACTCCTGCTCTGTGTGCCACTATTTTGAAGCCTCATACCAAGGAGGATGATGAAGGACTGCTGGGCAGATTCTTCTGCAAATTCAATGCGGCCTTTAACGTAGTCCGTTTGAAGTATCAGGGTGTAGTTGGTTGGTTTATCGGCCATATCAAGGTAGCAGTAGTATTTATTGTTATTGTCTGTGGCTTGACTGGTCTTTTGTACAAGATAGTTCCTTCTACCTTTGTACCAAATGAGGACCAGGGCTACTATGCTGTAGCTGTTAACTTGCCAGAAGGTGCTTCTCTGAACCAGACCGAAAAGGTCATTGAGAAGCTGTCTGGTGCTGTGCAGCAGGTGGATGGCGTTGAGAGTGTTATGGGTATTCCTGGCTTTGATATTATGGCCTTTAGTGGTAAGTCTAGTGCTGGTGCCATGTTCGTAGGCCTGAATGGCTGGGAGGATAGAACCACAGCCGAAACTCAGATTAATGCTATTATTAACAAGACCTTTGGCGTTGGTGCCAAGGTAGCACCAGAGGCTAGAGTAATTGCCTTTAATATGCCTGCTTTGCCTGGCTTGGGTACCGTAGGTGGTTGGCAGATGGAGCTGCAGGATTTGTCCGGCCATACAGATGAAGAGCTGGATCAGGTAACCAAAAAGATTTTGGCTGCTGCCAATCAGCGGCCTGAGCTGCAGGGTGTGCGTTCCACCTTCTCCATTAATTCTCCTGTTTATCAGTACGATATTGATAGAGAAAAGGTTAAGGCTATGGGTGTCAGCATGTCTGATGTATTTACAGCCATGCAGATTTTCTACGGTGGCAGCCAGGTAAATGACTATAATGAATTTGGCCGTACCTTCAAGGTAATGGTACAGGCAGACGAAAGCTTCCGCAGCAGTGTGGATGGTATGCGCTTTATGTATGTTCGCAGCAAGACTGGCCAGAATGTACCTCTTGATTCTCTGTTGAAGCCAAGAGAGACAACTGGTGCCAGCACCATCAGCCGCTTTAACGGCTCCCGCTCCATCAGCATTCAGGGTAATGCTGGTAACGGTTATTCCTCTGGTCAGGCTATGACTGCTATTGAGGAAGTAGTTAGAGAGATAGCAACTGATGGCTATGGCATTGAATGGTCTGGTCAGGCTCGTGAGGAGAAGAAGAGCAGCAGCTCCACAACTCAGGTATTGGCCTTGGCACTGGTCTTTGTATTCCTGTGCTTGGCAGCTCTCTACGAAAGCTGGAGTGTACCATTTGCGGTATTGCTTTCCGTACCTGTAGGTGTTTTTGGTGCCTTGTTCTCAGAGTACTTCATGTCCATTGTGGAGGCTTTGGATGGCGTGCCAAATGCTGGTCTGCAGAACAGTGTATACATGCAGATTGGTGTTATTATGATTATCGGCTTGGCAGCCAAGAACGCAATTCTGATTGTAGAGTTTGCCAAGCTTCGAGTAGATGTAGGCATGAATCCATTGAAGGCGGCTATTGAGGCGGCAGGCTTGCGTTTGCGTCCAATTCTTATGACCTCCTTTGCCTTTATTATCGGCTGTCTGCCACTGGCTACAGCCACCGGCGCTGGTGCTGCCTCCCGTAATGGTATGGGCGTGGCAGTAGTAGGCGGTATGCTCTTTGCTACAGGCTTGGCTATATTCATAATTCCGGCCTTCTATGTAATGACAGAGTATATTGCCAAATCCTTGGGCATTCGAAAAACGGAAAAGAAAAAGACCTCCAAGGATTATATGTAAATTTAATATGATTGTCTTATGGCAGCTCGCTAGAGAAGTCATAAGCGTGTAAAGTACAGTACCTCTGATTTTTCTAGGAAAGTCTGGGGTACTGTTCTTTTATATATATTTATATAGAACAAAAAGCGAAAAATAATGGAAATTATTCTTGCCTAAAAAACTTTTGTTTGTTATAATATTAGTAAAATATGTTTGACAGTAAGGAGATTTAAGTATATGGAGAAGGAAAGAGAAGAATCCCTGAAAAATGCCATGAAGCAGATAGAAAAGGACTACGGCAAGGGGGCCATTATGCGCTTGGGAGATGCCGCAGCCAATATGAATGTGGAGGTTATCTCTACCGGTATTCTGCCCTTGGACATTGCTCTTGGGGTGGGCGGTATTCCTAGAGGCCGTATTATTGAGATTTATGGTCCTGAGTCCTCTGGTAAAACCACAGTAACATTGCATATGATAGCAGAGGCCCAGCGTCAGGGCGGTGTGGCAGCTTTTATTGATGCAGAGCACGCTCTGGATCCTATTTATGCTAGAAATCTAGGTGTAGATATAGATAATCTGCTGGTTTCCCAGCCTGATACTGGTGAGCAGGCCCTGGAAATCGTAGAGGCTCTGGTACGCAGTGGTGCAATTGATATTATTGTAGTGGACTCTGTGGCTGCCTTGGTGCCAAAGGCTGAAATCGAGGGAGATATGGGTGATGCCCATGTAGGTTTGCTGGCTCGGCTTATGAGTCAGGCCATGCGTAAGCTTACAGGTATTATCAGCAAGTCCAGAACTACGGCTATCTTCATCAATCAGATTCGTGAAAAGGTAGGCACCATGTATGGTAATCCAGAAACCACCACTGGCGGTCGTGCTTTGAAGTTCTATTCCTCTGTCCGTCTGGATGTGCGCAAATTCGATACAGTTAAGCAGGGGACTAATATTTTGGGTAATAGAACCAGAGTTAAGGTAGTGAAGAATAAGATTGCCCCTCCTTTCAAGGTAGCAGAATTTGATATTATGTATGGTGAGGGTGTTTCCAAGGAAAGCAGTCTTATTGATATTGCTGCAGATTTGGATATTCTCAACAAGAGTGGTTCCTGGTATTCCTACAATGGCAATCGCTTAGGTCAGGGTAAGGATACTGTTAAGGATATTTTGCGGAACCAGCCTGAGCTTATGGCAGAAATTGAAGGTAAGCTCTATGAAATGTTGAAGAATGAGGCTGTGATGCAGAGATTAAATGCTCCAACCAAGAAGGCAAGAGGTGCTGAGGATTAATGGAAGCAGCAGGGCCTAAGCGCCAGCGTCCCCGTCCTTCCTGCAAGGCTAAGGCTGTGGATTTTTTGGCTCGAAGTGATCAAAGCATCAGACGATTGACAGAAAAGCTGCAGCGTAAGGAATATACAGAGGAAGAAATTCAGGAAACTATTGACTGGCTGCAGGAAAAACATTTTTTGCGGGAAGAGGATGGCTGTCAGCGAAGGTTTGAGCATATGTATCAGAATACTATTTATAGCCTGCGGCAGATTGTGGTGAAGCTGAGTCAGCAGGGTTATGATAAGGATTTGGTGCAAAGCTTTGTGCCTGATGATACTACGGAACGGGAATATAAGGCTGCCTATAAGGTTATCAGTCGCAAATTCAAGCCGGGAGCGGATAAGCAGAAGATTTACCAGCATCTTTGCATGAAAGGCTTTGACTATGATGTGGCAAGAAATGCTGTAGAAGATTTGCTTTATACATGGGAAAAGGAAGCTGACGAATAAATTGCTGACAGGTGTTTTTTCTGATATAATTATTGGGATAAAGGAAGCGTGAAAACTGTGTCTTTAGACATGGAATGGTTATTGCAAAACGCATGAGGAGGAATATAGAGAGTGACTAATGAAATGATTATCGTCCTGGATTTTGGTGGTCAGTACAATCAGTTGATTGCACGTCGTGTACGTGAGTGCAATGTATATTGCGAGGTACATCCTAACACCTTGAGTCTGGACAAGATCAAGGCTATGAAGAATTTGAAGGGTATTATCTTTACTGGCGGCCCTAACAGCGTTTATACCCCTGAATCTGCTACTATTAGCACAGAAATATTTAAATTAGGTGTGCCTGTATTGGGTATCTGCTATGGTTCTCAGCTGATGGCTCATCTTCTAGGAGGTAAGGTAGAAACTGCTCCTGTTAGTGAATACGGCAAGACTCAGGTAAAGATCGCTTCTACAGGCTCCAAGCTCTTTCAGGATGTTTCTGAGGAAACTATCTGCTGGATGAGTCATACTGATTATATTTCTCAGGCTCCTGAGGGCTTTAGCGTAACCGCCAGCACTCCTGTATGTCCTGTGGCAGCTATGGAAAACGAGGCAGAGGGACTATATGCAGTGCAGTTCCATCCAGAGGTATTGCATACTGTAGAGGGCTCCAAGATGCTGAGCAATTTTGTCTACAATGTATGTAAATGTGTTGGGGACTGGCGAATGGATTCCTTTGTGGAGTCTACCATTCAGCAGCTAAAGGAAAAGATTGGCGACGGCAAGGCTCTGTGTGCTCTGTCCGGTGGCGTTGATTCCTCTGTAGCCGCAGTTCTTATGTCCAAGGCTATTGGCAAGCAGCTCACCTGCGTATTTGTAGATCATGGACTTCTCCGTAAGGATGAGGGGGATCAGGTTGAGGCTGTATTTGGCCCAGAAGGCCCTTATGATCTGAATTTTATCCGGGTTAATGTACAGGATAGATTCTATGAAAAACTGAAGGGTGTAACAGAGCCTGAGCAGAAGCGTAAGATTATCGGTGAGGAGTTTATTCGCGTATTTGAGGAAGAAGCCAAGAAGATTGGTGCCGTAGACTTCCTGGTACAGGGCACTATTTATCCAGACGTTATCGAAAGTGGTTTGGGTAAATCTGCTGTAATCAAGTCTCACCATAATGTAGGCGGTTTGCCTGATTTTGTGGATTTCAAGGAAATCGTAGAGCCTTTGCGTCTTTTGTTTAAGGATGAGGTAAGAAAGGCTGGCCGTGAGCTGGGTATTCCAGATTATTTGGTAAATCGCCAGCCATTCCCAGGTCCAGGCTTGGGTATCCGCATTATCGGTGAAGTAACTGCAGAAAAGGTAAAGATTGTTCAGGAAGCAGATGCTATCTATCGCGAGGAGGTAGCTAAGGCTGGTGTGGATAAGGATCTGGGCCAGTATTTTGCAGCCCTGACCAATATGCGTTCTGTAGGGGTTATGGGTGATTTCCGTACCTATGACTACGCTATTGCCCTGCGAGCTGTAATGACCAGCGACTTTATGACAGCTGAAAGCGCTCAGCTGCCTTGGGAGGTACTCCACAAGGTAACTAATCGTATTGTCAACGAGGTAAAGGGCGTCAATCGCGTAATGTACGATTGCACCAGCAAACCACCAGCAACTATTGAGTTTGAGTAATATAATAAAGCCCAGAAGCCTTATAAATTAAAGGTTTCTGGGCTTTATGCTTGCAAGATGCTTGCAGTTTGTAGTGGTCAAGCTTTTTTGTAACACTTTATTCGATAAATACCTATTTGTAACGAGCCTCCATGGGAATCTGAAATTTTTATTGTTGTGGGGAGATTTGGACGATTATATTGATTTGATGGATGAACTTGAAAGCAATAAAAAAGAAATGGAAGAAATGACCGCTGATGCCGAAGAATATTCTGCTGAGGAACGGGACGAAATACAAGAGTACATCATTGATTTACAAAAAGAAAAAGACTATTATTGGAATAAATTTTCAGAACAAAAGCGTCAAAAAAGAATCCTATGTTTTTGAAAAAGAAGTTGAAAATATTTTGAAGTAGAAAGTACAACTTGATAAAAAGCTCAAAGTGAAAAAGGCATAAAAAATATCATAGCAAGCAGGGGGAAAATATAGACACTCGTGTCGTTTTCCTCCTTGTTAGACGCTACACTAGGGCACTGCCCCCTAATACCCCTATCCATAACATTTTTCAAAAAGCAAAACGATTGTTTAGCAGGCGATGCAACAATATCAAACCACAGACAAACATTTTTATGACTCCTCACCGTGAGGAAATTCTGAAAAGAGAGTTCACTATACTGATAGAATGTACCGTTGAAATACGATGATGAAATATGATTAAATGAAATTGACAAATCGAAATTTGCAGGAGGATACTATAGTGAATTTTACAATCAGACCATATAGACAAGGTGAGGAGCAATATGTTGCAGACCTTCACAAAGCGCTCTATTCAACTGAATACGCATGAGGACCAAGCTTTACCGATTATGCCATGAAGATTGCAACAGATTTTGCAAAGGTCAAGAAGAATGAACGTGAAGAATTGTTCGTTGCCGATTGCGACGGTACTTTAGCCGGATGCATTATGCTTTGCCAGACAGATGAGTATTCCGTCGGGCAGTTACGTCTTTTTGCCGTTGGGAAAGAATATCGACACTATGGCATTGGTTCGGCGTTGATTGCCACTTTTATGAAAAAAGCCAAGGATTCCGGGTATCAGATAATCATTCTCTAGACAGCCGGCCCCTTACTGACGCTATTCGGCATTACGAAAAGTTGGGCTTTAAGGCAACAGAGTCAGTAAAAAATACTATATGGAATACAGCCAGAAAGTCGCTTGATGAAATTAAAATGGAATTGTCTCTCTGACAACTTCCAGTTTGTTGAACCAAATAAAGTAGACTTGACTTATTCAAAGACGGTGTGAAATTTTTTCTGTAAATACAGATCTTCTATGATAATTGATGCGGCTTAACAGCAGTTTTCTGTGGTTAAGCCATTGTTTATTTAGTAGTAAAAATAAGGTGATATGTCAAGAGCACCTAGAGAAAATTCTGGGCATATACACTTACTTAACTGTCCACTTTTTATTGCTATATGGACATTCGCTCGGGGGACATGATTTCAAGTTCACTAAGAACTGATATTGTCAATATTAGTTTACACTTTTTTCTCAAGGGCATCTAAACTTATACTATTTCTTCATTATAAGAATAATATTTTCTTCTCTTAATCGTTGGTGGTAAACCACCATTAGTTTAGCAAATTCGGCGGGTATTACAATAGCTTATGAAATATCTCCATATTTTTACCTTGAGCTCAGACTTCGTAAATTTTTTGGTATCATAACGTCCATAAAACAATTCAGACTTCATGCGAGCCCACATACTTTCACAACGGGCATTATCGTGACAACGTCCACCAGCAGTATTCATGCTCTGAATAATACTATGTTTAACTACGGCATCACGATATGTTTGGCTTGTGTACTGCAGAGTGCACAATAGCACCTTTTAGATTCGGATAAGCCATAATGGCATTATCCGGATCTACACATAAACTTGCCTGCATATTTGCATCTGTGGATATTCCTAAAACTGCTGAATAAAGCAGTCAAAAATAGCAGAAACGTACAATTTGCCATCACGGGCCTTAATTTCAGTTATATCCGTAACACATTTAGTAAGTGGTACGGATATAACTGAAAATTTCTTTTTAAAAGATCCTCCGATTTATGAGATTCTCGATCAGCCTTAGTAATGCCATGAGGCTTATGAGTAGGGCGAGGGCTTAAACCAATTTGTTCCATTACCATATATATGGTGCGCTCACTAGGAATATTGAAACCTTCAGGATGTCTAAGTATTAATGCCTTGTGCATCCTAACTCTTCCGTAAGTATCATTATATTCATCCTCAGAATGAATATTCAGCATAGCATTAGTTAGATCTTGATACTTCCACGGACGATCCTTACTAGCCAGATATTAAAAAAATCCCTGACTAATTACATGAAGTATTTTGCAATAAAAGCTTATGTTGCCTGTAATTGAGCCATCTGCAGTCTTAATAGCAATAAATTTCATTCTTTCGTTTTTGCTGACCTCAGACGGCTCGCTGCGAAAAAAGCGCTGGCTTCCTCTAGAAAAACGTTCTCTTTCTTTAGTCGCCGTATTTCTTTTTCCTACACCTTAACTTACTGACGAAGCTGTATTAATTCATCATTTAGTGTCATTGGTGATTTGGGTGTATGCATACCTTCACCTAAATTAAGTCACCCTAAACGAACAATTCTAATCCAAGTATACACGGTGCTTTTAGGTATACCTAACTCTGTAGTAGCTTTTGTCTGGTCAATTTTATTAGCCAGGCAAAAGCCTCTTGAATCTTATATTCGAGATCATAGCCTTTTTCAGTTGACATTTTTTCGTCCCCCTTATACTCATAAGTATATATTAATTCCTTGAGAGTAAGGTGACAATTTTATTTATACCATATCAGAGAATGGCATTACTTATGTGTTGGAAGAAAATGAAATTTATTATACGGATTTACATTTGCCGGAGGCAACAAATTATAATATCGGAAAGTTTGGACATATGAGATGTGAGTATCTGAAAGAGTTCAAACATGAATATTATACAGAACTGTTGATTGATGAAAGATTGAATGAATATCTGCTTGAGATTGACGAGGAATGCCATGATATGCTGGACAGGATTGTGGAAAAGATGAAGGAGAAACAAGGTGTGGCAGAGCAGTTAAAAGCTGAGAATCAGATGCTGTGGTTGGGGAAGATGAATAATATTATTTCTTGTGCGGAGGAGATTGTGGTGAGGAAGGCGGTGTACGTTTAGAGAATGTGAAGAATAGTGAATTGTGTAAAATATAGTTGATGTATTATATCAAAAAGTAGTGGCTTTTTCAAGCGAAAATTGATATAATTATCTTGGGTTATTATACAGAAAAGGATGTATGATTATGTATAAACATGTAGATTATTACAAAACATATGGTAGAATAATGCAATTTAATAAAAATAAAAAGGAGCCAATCCACAGATGGTATCCATTTGTGGAGGGATATTCAAGGGAGTTTATTGAGTCTATTTTAAAAGAAATGAAAAAAAGAGAATTAGTCTGCCTGGAACCTTTTTCAGGGAGTGGGACAACTGCGCTTGAATTGCAAAATAATAATATACCATGTTATGCATTTGAAGTAAATCCTTTGATGTATTTAATTGCTCGTGTAAAGTTGGAAAATAATTATGATGTAAACAGAATAATATTTTGGCATGACTATATAAAAAATAGTAGAGATAATATGCAAGTTGTGTTACAAACAGCATTTTCAACACTTTATGAAGACGAGAATAAAAAAAAGTGGAATTATAATATCGAAGTAGGTATAGCTATACAAAAATTAAAAAACTCTATATCTAATATTGACGAGGATATATATATAGACCTATTTACGGTAGCATTAGCTTCTATACTATTAGAAGTTAGCAATTTATATAGAAATGGTAAATGTCTTTCGTATAAAAAGAATTGGAAAGAGCGAAGTATATCACAAGATGATGTATTTAGAAGATTTGATGAAAAAATAGAAGAACAAATTATAAGTGATATTAGGGATTCGATGAATAGAAAAACTACTCAGAATAATAAACAGCATTTGTATAATATGGATTCTAGGGTTGGAATAGAAAATGAAGTGCAGGATAATACAATAGATCTGGTAATAACATCACCCCCTTATTTAAATTCGCGTGATTACACAGATACCTATATGCTTGAATTAAAAACCCTAGGATTTACAGATTCTGCTGCTGAAATACGTAAATTAAGAGAAAAGACATTAAGGTCTCATGTGCAGATAAAGTGGGAAGATGATACTCAAATAAACAATGTACTGTTGACAGAAACTATTAGAAAATTGGAGAGTGCTTCGGAAAATATTGAACAATGGAATGATTCAATTATTGATATGGTACGTTTATATTTTGTCGATATGAAAAAAATATTCTGCGTATTATATAGAAAAATGAAACAGAATGGACGAGTATATTTTAATGTTTCTAATTCTGCGTATTTTAATGTTCTTATTGATACCTTGGAAATATGTGCCTCAATTGCAGAACAAGAAGGATTTAAAGTTATAGAAATACGTGATGCAAGAAAGCTAAAAACAAGTCCGCAGCAGAAAGAAAAGATTGATAAGCTTTTAGAAGGGGTAATTGTTTTAGAAAAATAGGAGATGAATTATGGTTAATTATTATTTACCAAAAATAAAAGAATTGCATATATTTAATTTTGATATGTATAAATGTCCTGTTGATGTATTGTTTTCGGATAAGTTAAATCTGATATTTGGAACAAATGGAATTGGTAAGACGACTTTTTTGAACATTATGCAATACTCTATAATAGGACCATATATTGGAGGGATGGAGTCGCGAAATTGGAAAGATAAACAAAAACTAAAACGCCCTATGCAAGAAAAAAATTATTTTAGAAATAGAATGTCTAATAAATTCAAAGAAGCAGAGGTTCAGGTGATTTATACATTAGGACAAGATAGATATAATGTTACGCATAGTTTATTTGAGCATAGATTAAAGAAAATTTGTATAAATGGACAAGTATTAAACGGAGAAAATATTAATTATGATACTTATGAAAAAAAATATTTTGGTCAGAATGATGATAACTTAGAAAAATATTTGATAGACAAGTATCACAAAAATATTGTTAAATCATCAAATTTCCCGGATATAAATTCATTTATTTTAATGATAACTGAAATGATGTTTTTTACGGAATCTAGAGATTTGGTGTTTTGGAAACAAGATTTATGCAAATCAATATTGAGTAAACTTATGTCCAAAGAAAAGTATTTTGAGTATGATGATGTTCTGAAATTGATAAAGAAATATGATAGCCAAGCAAGATTAATGAGTTATAAGATGTCTATGATAAAAGATTTTCTTGGAGAAGATTTTTGGAAAAAAACTGGGGAAAATACAACATATACATTATCAGATTTGCAAGAAATTAATAATAAAATAGAAAATGTCAAAGAACGAATATCAAATATTCAAAATGTTATTAATTCAAATGAACGAGAAAAGAAACAAAATCGAATTCAAAACGAACGAATATGCAAGAGATTACTAGATGTTGAAAAAGAATGGTATGAAAATATATTTCCAGATGAATATCAGAAAATGTATAATAGATATGTTCCGAGTATAATTAATGGGAAATGTCCATTTTGTGGAGAAAGACATTTGAAAAAAATTGTTTCTGTAGATCAATGTTTCTATTGTGAAAAAAAAATAAATATTAAGGAAGATGTTAATCTTAATGCGTTGGAAATAGAACAGAAAAATTTAGATAATGAAAAGAAACGTTTGCAGAATAATTATGATTTGTTGAAAGGTGAATCTGTTGATTTACAAAAGGAATTAAGAGAAGAAGATGGCGATTTGCAAAAGCTAATAGAGTTACAACAAAAGATAAAAAGAGAGCTTGACATATGTAATGATGATAATGTTGCAAAGTATAGAAAATTAGAGTTACAAAAACAAAAGTATTTAAGACAATTAGAAGAAACCAAAGAAAAAGAAAAAAACCTTGCATCTGAAATAGACGAATGTGTATACGAAATGTTCTTGGATTATAGAAGTTCTTTCAAAAAGTATGCATATTCTTTTTTAGGAAATGATAAAGAAATTGAATTCGAATTAGTGGGGAAAGGGGATGAAACCTTTTTAAAATTTTATTTAAATGGAACGGAAAGAGAATCGGAATTATCTTTGTCAGAGTCACAACGAATTTTTGTTGATATGGCATATAGACTTGCTACATTAGAGTTCTTTCATAAAGATGCATATTTTATCAGTGAGACACCAGATAGTACACTAGATTATATTTTCGAGTCTAATGCAGTTAAGACTTTTAGTTATTTTATAGATTCTGGTAATGCTTTATTTATGTCGGCAAATGCTAGAAATAGTCAGTTGATTAGCTCATTGGTTAATCAATATAGGACTGATTATAAATTAGTAAATTTACTTGAAATTTCAAATTTAGCAGGTGCACAATTGGAAAAATTAAGAAAGTTAGAAATATATAATTTTTTGGAGGATGAATCATGATAAATAAGTTAGAGTATTATATTTGCTTGTTTTTATATTCTTTGAAAGATAAAAAGGTTTCGAAAAATACTTTGTTTAGATATGTGTATATATTTGATGTTGCTAATGATTATCTAGGAAACTATGAAGACTTAAGTGATGAAATAGTAATTGATAAGGATATGGGGCTTGGAAATGTTGTAGAGTTAACGGAGGCTTTAAATGAAATAAACAGACGTAACTATATAACAATTGAAGGTGCCAAAATAAGGGTAGAAAAAGATTTGATTGATTACATCAGCAGTATAAAAAAAAGCGAAAAGGTCCAAAAAGATCTTAATAGGGTTATGTATTTTGTCGGTATAGTTTCTTCCTATAACGAAGATGTAATTTTGGCAGCGTTTTTTAGTGATCCAAATGTAGAAAATTCAATTAAAAGAGGTAAAAAGGATATTGAATTATCGAATAATAGATTAAAGAAGTTACTTGAAGATTTTGAAAAAGTGGCAAATGAAAAACATGATATAAAATTAGATAAGTATGATGTTTTTGCTAGCTGGCTAGATTATGTTTTTGAAGAATATATACAGGAGAAATGTAATGGGTAAAACTTCATTTTTAGCAAGAGCAAATGATAGTCATTCGTTTATTAGTGAAAGTAAAATATTATCGCAGTTGGCGAATATGGGAAAAGCAGTAGTAATATGCATGGATGAGTTGCAGTATTTTAGTGAGTTTTTTTTAGAAATCAAAGATGTTATAGATAAAGTAAAAAAATCAAATTTTTATTGTATTAGGCTTAATAATAATGGTAAATGCGAGATAGAAAATTTGGGTAGTAGACAGTATTGTGAGACTGCAATTATTAATTTGGTAGAATCTAAATTTAAAGATTATAAAGGGTATTGCTTTGTTGTAGATTCTGGTATGCAATATTTGTATTTAGATGGTAAAATGGATGAAAGCGTTGCAAGTTGTTTAGAAAAAACTAAATCTATGCAAAAGCAATTAGAAATATTAAGTCCCGTTTCTGGTATACGTGAGGTATTTGCTCATTTTAAGGTTGCATGCAATTATACAAAAATATATTATGATATGTGCTTTAATGAAACGCAAAAGGTAAAGAAAGAAATAAAAGAACAACAACTTAGAAACATGTTACTTCGATATTTAAAAAAGAAAATGCAAGGAGAGGTTTCAGTTGAATTCTGTACAGATTATGTTAATGACGAAGAGTCGGTAGATATTTATGTTAATGATGGAAATGAAAGGGCAATTATTGAAGTTAAGTTTTCAATTACTAAAAAGTATTATGAAGGTTCTACTAATTACAGTGTTACTTCAAGGGTGGGGGATGGAATAAGGCAATTAGATAAATATGCACGTCATTTAGCTAAAGATTCAAGGTTAGTTGATTATGGATATGTTTATATGTTTTATATAAGTGATATGAAGGAAGAAACGGTAAAAAAACATATTGATGATAAAACAAAAAAAATTTTGGATGAGGTTTCTAATGATTTACATTCTATTTTTTCAGGAGTTGAAATAAATAATATGATGTGTTGGGGGACAGAATGTTAATATATGATATTGTATAAATAAAGTTGTCACTATGCTCCCAAGGAATTAATATGTACTTGTGAGCATAAAGAGGACGAAAAATGTCAGATGGAAAAGTATATGATCTAGAATATAAAATTTAAGCAGTAAAACTCGCTAACGAAATTGGCCAAGCAAAGGCTGCGACAGAGTTAGGCATACTTAGAAGTAACGTATATACCTGGATTAGAATGGTTCGCTTAGGGCGATTTGATTTAGGTGAAGGTATGCATACACCTAAATCTGCAATGACACTAAATGAAGAACTTATACAGCTTCGTCGGCAGATCAAAGCGCAGGAAAAAGAAATATGGCGTCTAAAAAAGAGAATGATTTTCTAGAGGAAGCCAGTACTTTTTTCGCAGCTAGCCGTCTGAAGTCAGTAAAAACGAAAGAATGAAATTTATTGCTATTAAGACCGCAGACGACTCAATTACAGATAACCTAGGTTTTTATTGCAAGATCCTTCATGTAACTCGCCAGGGATTTTATAGGTATCTGGTTAATAAGGATCGTCCGTGGAAATATCAATCTCTAGCTAATATTATGCTGAATATTTATTCTGAAGATGAATATAATGACACCTACGGAAGAATTAGAATGCATCAGGTATTATACTGAAGATATCAATATTACTAGTGAACGCACCATATACAGAGTAATAGAACAAATTGGATTAAGCCATCGTCCTAACCATAAGCCTCATGGCATTACTAAGACTGATAGAAAATCTAATAAATCAGAGGATCTTTTAAAAAGAAATTTTCATTCTGATGCAGCTCTTAACAAATGTGTTACATATATAACTGAAATTAAGGCCAGTGATGGTAAATTGTATGTATCTGCTATTTTTGACTGCTTTGATTCAGCAGTTTTATACTTATCTATAGGTGCCAATATGCAGGCAATCTTATGTGTAAATACATTGGATAATGCCGTGATGGCTTATACTGACCTAAAAGGTGCTATTGTTCACTCTGATAGAGGCTCAAAATACACCAGCTAAATTTATCGCGACACTATCGCAAAATGTAATGTTATTCAAAGTATGAATAGTGATGGTGGTCGCTGTCATGATAATGGTCGTTGTGAGAGTATGCGGGTTCGCATGAAATCTGAACTGTTTTATGGACGTTATGATAGCCGAAAATTTACGAAATCCGAGCTTAAGATAAAAATATGGAGATATTTCATGAGCTATTGGAACAATCGTCGTATTTGCTCAACTAATGGTGGTTTACCACCAATGGTTAAGATGAGAAAATGCTATATCGATCATCAATATATGACATGAATTTAGAAGCCTTTGAGAAAAAATTGTCAACTGATATTGACAATATCATATTGGTGATTTGGAAAATAAAATAATCTAATTATTAAAGGTGCAGTCTGGTGTCACTACAAAAGAAATCATGAAAAAACTAGAGATTACAAATAATCAGGTAAAGTATTATAAAAAAATGAAAGATGATGGCATAATTAAGAGAGTTGGGACCAATAGAAAAGGCTCATGGAAAATTATGTGAAAATCTAGATGTGGATTTAGATGTGGTACTGCCCATTAGTACCACAAAATTTCTAGTTGCAGAAACATTATCCGGAGATTAAAATTTCCATAGGTGGACTTTTATTAAATTAAGGGGTGGGGAGATGCAGGAGATTAAATGCCCAAAATGTGGCGAGGTTTTTGTGGTTGATGAGTCTGGCTATGCTAATATTGTGAAGCAGGTTAGGGATAAGGAATTTGCCAAGGAACTACAAAAAAGAGAGGAAGAGCTGAAAGACGCCCAGCAAAAGGATTTGGATTTAGTTCGACTGGAACAGAAAAATCAATTAGATAAAGCTCTTTCGGCCAAGGATTCAGAGCTATCTGAAAAGGAAAAAAAAATACAGGAGTTAGAGGCCTGCATTAAGAACAATGACATATCTAGGAATCTGGCAGTTTCCGAAGCACGGCAGTTAAAAGATAAGGAATTGGCAGAGAAGAATACAGAAATTATCCGTCTTAAAGACCAATTATCTAATAAGGATACGGAAAAACAGCTAGGAGAGGAATCCTTGAAAAGGGAATATGAGGCCAAGCTGAAACATAAGGATGAGCAACTAAAGGAAAAGGACGAGCAGATTGATTACTACAAGGATTTCAAGGCTCGTCAGTCCACCAAAATGGTGGGAGAAAGCTTGGAGCAGCATTGCCTGACACAGTTTAATTCCCTGCGGATGACGGCTTTTCCGACAGCTTATTTTGAAAAAGATAATGATGCCAAAAGTGGCAGCAAGGGGGATTTTATCTTCCGGGAAAGCGTGGAGGGCACAGAATTTATTTCCATTATGTTTGAAATGAAAAACGAGATGGATGAAACTGCCACCAAGCATAAGAACGAGGATTTTTTCAAGGAGCTGGATAAGGATCGCCGGGAAAAAAAATGCGAATACGCAGTTCTGGTATCCCTGTTAGAAATGGACAATGAATTATACAACAATGGTATTGTAGATGTTTCCTATCGCTACGAAAAAATGTATGTAATTCGTCCCCAGTTTTTTATCCCCATGATTACTCTGTTGCGGAATGCGGCCCTGAATAGTCTAAAATATCGTCAGGAGCTGGAGGCAGCCAAGAATCAACAGCTGGATATAGCCCATTTTGAGGAAAATATGAATGCCTTTAAGCAGGGCTTTGGCCGCAATTATGAAATTGCCAGCAAAAAATTCAAAACTGCCATAGATGAAATAGACAAAACCATCACCCATTTGCAAAAGACCAAGGATGCGTTACTTTCTTCTGAAAACCAATTAAGATTAGCCAACAATAAGGCGGAGGATTTGAGCATCAAGAAGCTGACCAAAAACGCTCCCTTAGTGCGAAAAATGTTTGAGGAAATGTAGCTAAGGAAAATTTGCCTCTGTTTTTCATTTTAGGCAGGTTCTTTTCTATGTCAAAAATTTGACAAGGAACTTCAAATTATGCTAAACTATATAAGCTGATGTGCGGGCGTGGCGGAACTGGCAGACGCGCTGGACTTAGGATCCAGTGCCGCAAGGCGTGGAGGTTCGACCCCTCTCGTCCGCACCAAATTTTATACCACAAAGACTGTGAAGAAGAGGAGTACCTGCTCCAGATGAGTGTAGAGAGAAAGGCGGTTGGTGAAAGCCTTTACTATCCAGCAGGGAAGGTAGCTTTGGAGTTGTCTGGCTGAAGGATTGCTGGTAGGCTGGAACGCTGGACGGCGTTAGGTCTTGAGTGTGCACATAGTTCATGTGCAAATTTAGGTGGTACCACGGAAGATATGCTCTTTCGCCCTTGCTGGGCGGGAGAGCTTTTTTGATTTGAAATAAAGGAGTTTGAGAACATGGAAGAGAATAATATCCCCAAGGTTTATGACCCCAAAAGCTTTGAAAAGAAATGGTATGGCTTCTGGGAGGAAAACAAGCTGTTTCATGCTGTTGTAGAGGAAGAAAAGGAACCATATAGCATTGTTATCCCACCTCCAAATGTAACTGGCCAGCTTCATATGGGCCATGCATTGGACAACACTTTGCAGGATATTTTGATTCGCTGGCGCCGTATGCAGGGCTACAATACCCTGTGGATGCCTGGTTGTGACCATGCAGGTATTGCTACTCAGGCCAAGGTAGAGGGAGCTCTGCGGGCAGAAGGCACCAATCGCTACGAGCTGGGCCGTGAGAAATTCCTGGAGAGAGTTTGGGATTGGAAGGAAAAGTTTGGCAGCCGTATTATGAGCCAGCTTCGTTCCCTGGGCTCCTCTCTGGATTGGGACAGAGAGCGTTTTACTATGGACGAGGGCTGTTCCAAGGCTGTCCGTGAGGTTTTTGTCAGCCTTTATGAAAAGGGCTTGATTTATCAGGGAACCCGCATTACCAACTGGTGCCCGGATTGCAATACTGCTATTTCTGATATTGAGGTGGAGCATGAAACTGAGGCCGGTCATCTGTGGCATATTCGCTATCAGATTAAGGGCGAGGACAAATACGTTGAGGTAGCTACTACCCGTCCTGAAACCATGTTTGGTGATACCGGTGTAGCTGTAAATCCTTCTGATGAGCGTTATACTGAGCTGGTAGGCAAAACTCTGATTCTGCCAGTAGTGAACAGAGAGATTCCTCTCTTTGCTGATGAATATGTTGATTCTGCCTTTGGTACTGGTGCCGTAAAAGTTACTCCTGCCCATGATCCTAACGACTATGAAATGGGCCTCCGTCACAACTTAGAGCAGATAAAGGTTATTTCCAACACTGGCAAAATGACTGAGGGTGCTGGCAAATATGAGGGCATGGATCGCTATGAGTGCCGTAAGGCTCTGGTGAAGGAGCTTGAAGAGATAGGTGCTTTGGTATCTGTAGAGGATCATGAGCATGCTGTTGGTCATTGCTCCCGTTGTCATTCCACCATTGAGCCAATGATTTCTACCCAGTGGTTTGTCAAGATGGATTCCTTGGCTAAGCCTGCTGTAGAGGCTGTTAAGACTGGCAAAATCAAATTCGTACCAGAGAGATTTACCAAAATCTATTGCAACTGGCTGGACAATATTCGTGACTGGTGTATTTCCCGCCAGCTGTGGTGGGGCCATCGGATTCCTGCCTGGTACTGTGATGATTGTGGCGAAACCACTGTTTCTCGTACTGATATAGATGTATGTCCAAAATGTGGCAGTAAGCATCTTCATCAGGATGAGGATGTACTGGATACCTGGTTCAGCTCTGGTCTGTGGCCATTTGAAACTATGGGCTGGCCAGAGGAAACTCCTGAATTGAAGCAGTTCTACCCAACCAGCACTTTGGTTACTGGTTATGATATTATTTTCTTCTGGGTAGCCCGCATGGTTATGATGGGACTGGAATTTGGCAAGGATATCCCATTCAAGACTGTTTACATTCATGGTCTGGTTAGAGATGAGCAGGGACGGAAGATGTCCAAATCTCTGGGTAATGGTATTGATCCAGTAGAGGTTATTGACCAGTATGGCGCTGATACCTTGAGATTTATGCTGATTACCGGCAACACTCCTGGTAATGATATGAGATTTATCAATGATCGTGTTGTGGCCACCAGAAATTTTGCTAACAAGCTGTGGAATGCCTCCCGCTTTATGCTGATGAACCTGGAGGGCTTTGACAAGTCCTTTGTTCCAGCAGAGGAGGATTATACCCTGGCTGACAAGTGGATTATGTCCCGTTACGCCAAGACCGCTCAGGGCGTTACTGCCAACCTGGAGAAGTTTGAGCTGGGTGAGGCAGGTCGTCTGATTTATGAATTTATCTGGAATGAATTCTGTGACTGGTATATTGAGCTGGCCAAGGCTAGACTTTACGACAAGGAAAATCTCCGTCCTCGTCAGACTGCTCAGTATGTATTGGGCTATGTACTGGAAGGCACACTGCGTCTTCTGCATCCATTTATGCCATTTATTACTGAGGAAATCTGGCAGCATATTCCTCATGAAGGTATCAGCATTATGGTATCCCAGTGGCCTGGCAATGATGAAAAGGCTTTGTCTCAGCTAATAAATGATGGTGATGAGGCAGCCATGACTGCTATTATGGAGTCCATTAAGACCATTCGTGCTCTCCGCTTGGAGGTAAATGCAGCTCCAGGCAAAAAGAGTGAGGTTATTTTGAACTTTACCGATGAATCTCTCCGTCAGGTATTTGCCGATAATGAGGGCTATCTTACTGTACTGGCTGCCGCAGAGCCTGTTACTATGCTGGCTGCTGGTTCTGAGAAGCCAGAAAATGCTATGGCCGGTGTAGTCAATGGCGTAGAAATCTATCTGCCATTGAAGGGGCTTATTGATGTGGACAAGGAGGTTGCCCGCCTGAACAAGGAAATGGCTACTTTGGAGAAGGAAGTTAGCCGTCTGGAGAAAAAGCTGGGCAATCAGGGCTTCCTGGCCAAGGCTCCTGCCGAGGTAGTTGCTGGTGAGCAGGAAAAGCTGAAAGGCTATCAGGAGAAGCAGGCTGCTGTCAAGGAGCGCCTTAGCTATTTGGCAACTCTGTAAATTTACATAAAAACAATGATAGTACCATAGATGGGCCTCAAAATAGGTCTGCTATGGTACATCATTTTATCTGGCAGAATTAATTTGAGGAGGGAAGGATATGAATTATCAGGAGGCTCTGGAATATCTGGAAGAGCTGAATGTATTTGGTGTAAATCTGGGCTTGGCAAGAATCCAAAGGCTGATGTTTCTTTTGGGAGATCCCCAGAAACAATATAAAACCATTCATGTTACAGGTACCAACGGCAAAGGTTCGGTAACAGCTATGCTGGCTTCCTGCTTGCAGGCGGCAGGGATTCGGACAGGTATGTATATTTCTCCCCATCTTTCCTCTTATACGGAAAGAATGGTTATTGATGGCCAGCCTGTTTCTAAGCAGCAATTTGCCGAGACTCTTAGCGTGGTGCGGGATATTTGCGAATTTATGCAGGGAGAGGGAGAGGAGCATCCTACCCAGTTTGAGGTGCTTACCGCAGCGGCTTTTCTGCTTTTCCAGAAAGCTGGGGTAGAATATGCGGTTATTGAGGTGGGCTTAGGTGGCCTCTTGGATTCTACCAATGTTATTGTGCCAGAGGTGTCGGTAATTACCAATGTAACCTTTGAGCATGCAGATAAATGCGGCGGTACTCTGGAAGGTATTGCTACCCATAAAGCTGGTATTATCAAAGATGGTGTGCCTGTAGTAACCGGGGCAGAGGGGGAGGCTCTGGAAATTATTGCCAAGGTGGCTCAGGAAAAAAAGGCCGACCTGTATGTGGCAGGCAGAGATTTTGCAGCAGAAGCTATGAAGCCTTTGGGACAGTTGTCCATACCGCCAAATCTGGGAGCTACCGGCTATGGTGTGCAGGATAGAGCTTTGACAGATATGCAGATGGAGGCTCTTTCCAAACTGCATTTGGATTGCAATGAATGTGAGGCTGGTCAGCAGTTGGTGGCCTTTAATGGTAAGAATCCTCTTTTTGCCAATATGAATTACAAGCTGTCCTTGCTGGGACTGCACCAGGTGTCCAACAGTGGTCTAGCGGCAGCGGTCTTTATGGTGCTGGCAGCTAATGATTTGCGTTTCACACAGAAAGCTTTGAAAAAGGGCATGAAGCAGGTAATCTGGCCTGGGCGGTTTGAACTTCTGTCAGGTTATCCATATAAGGTGCTGATTGATGGCGCCCATAATCCAGCTGGTATCAAGACCTTGCGGCAAAGTCTTGATTATTACTTCCCCCATGGCAAGAGAATTTTCCTTTTGGGTATCTTGAAGGACAAGGATTATAAATTCATGTTGGAATATCTTCTGCGGCCAGAGGATGTGGTGGTTATGACTACGCCAGATTCCCAGCGGGCAGCAGAGCCAGAGCAGCTATTGCCATATGTAGTATCTGAGGCCAAGGAAGCTGTACCAGAGCCAGCAAAGGCCTTGAAACGGGCCCAGGATTTGGCAGAGCAAGCAGGCAATCCAGAAGAAACCACGCTGATATGCGCAGGTTCCTTGTATCTGATTGGAGCCTTGCGGGAAATGCTTTTGCAAAAGCATTGAGATATGAAGCAAAAAACTACCTCCAGATTCCATAGAACCTAGAGGTAGTTTTTTAGTAAAAATTTAAGATTTAAATTACATCTGGCGATACATACCGATAACCTTGCCCAGAATGGTTACGTCCTTCTCATAGAAAGGCTCCATAGAATCATTCTCAGGCTGGAGGCGGATGCAATCTGCTTCCTTGAAGAAACGTTTTACAGTAGCGCCTTCACCATCTACCAGGGCTACAACAATATCGCTGTCCTCGGCAGTGTTCTGCTGACGAACCATCAGATAGTCGCCATCGTAGATGCCTGCCTTAATCATGCTTTCACCAGCAACTTTCAGCATGAAGCATTCGCTGGAAGTACCCATCAGATGAGTAGGGAAAGCAAAGGTATCCTCAATATTCTCCTGTGCCAGAATAGGAACACCTGCAGTAACAGTGCCTACCAAAGGTACGTTTACAGTACGCTCCCAAGGCTTGTCCTCCAGCAGATCAATAGCACGAGGCTTGGTTGGATCCCTGCGGATAAGACCGGCAGCCTCCAGCTGATTCAGATAGCCGTGTACAGTAGAGCTGGATTTCAGGCCTACTTCTTTACCAATCTCGCGTACAGAAGGTGGATAACCCTTCTTCATCAGCTGTTCCTTAATAACCTTGTAGATTTGTTCCATTCTTTTGTCAGCGCAACGCTTACGTCCCATATTCATACATCCTTTCAATATTATTGTAGAATAAGCAGATTCCCATTAGTTGAAATAATTGTACCACATAAATGTTTGTTTGTAAAGTGTTCCGCAAACAAAAGTGTTAAGGAATTTCTGTTTTCTAAAAGCTAATTTAGAGAAAATATGTTGCAGATAACCTGTCTTTATGCTACAATAAAATCAGAAATACAGAGACAGTCTTTGGGGCAGGGTGAGATTCCCTACCGGCGGTATAGCCCGCGAGCCTGATGAGGCAGAGTAATTTTGCAGCGGATAGGCAGGATTCGGTGAGATTCCGAAGCCGACAGTATAGTCTGGATGAGAAAAGACATGTTGTGTGCATCTTTTTATGTATTGTCAATGGCTGTTGAGGATTATTTCCTAACGGCCTTTTTTATTTGCAAGAACCGAAAGGTAATCAGCAGTATACATAGGCTGCTTCTGTACTTCAGATATTATGTATCAGAGGTGATAGGATGCAAGAAGATTTTGATGAGCAAATGATGAGGCGGGCCATTGAGTTGGCCAGAAATGCTACAGGCCGTACCTCCCCTAATCCCTTGGTGGGAGCTGTGGTAGTCAAAGAGGGACGGATTGTGGCTGAGGGCTGGCATCGACAGGCTGGTACTCCTCATGCAGAGGTTCATGCCCTGAATATGGCTGGTGAGCTGGCCAGGGGAGCTACAGTGTATGTGTCGTTAGAGCCTTGTGCCCATTACGGCAGAACAGGCCCTTGCGTCAAAGCACTGGTGGAGGCTGGGGTAAGCCGGGTGGTTATCGCCATGACAGATCCAAATCCCAAGGTAGCAGGCAAGGGCATCCAGATTCTCAGGGAGGCTGGCGTAGAGGTTGTTACAGGAGTACTGGAAAAGGAAGCCAATGAGCTGAATGAGGTTTTCCTGAAGTGGATAACCACAGGCAAGCCCTTTGTGGCACTGAAAACTGCCATGTCTCTGGATGGCAAGATTGCTACTGCTGGGGGAGAATCTCAGTGGATAACCAATGAAAAATCCCGTTATGAGGGACATCGTCTCCGGGATATTTATGATGGTATTCTGGTCGGGATTAATACTGTATTACAGGACAATCCCAGTCTGACCACCAGATTGCGGGAGTATCAGGGACAGAATCCTGTAAGGATTGTCTTGGATAGTCAGGCCAGATTGCCACTGGATAGCAAGCTGGCTACAGATGGCGCAGCTAGAACCATTGTGGCTGTATCGGCCCAGGCTCCTGCCAGCCGTAGGGCTGCTTTGGAGGCAGCAGGCTTGGAGGTTCTAGTGGCAGGAACAGATAAGGTTGATGTGGTGGAGCTTATGAACCAGCTAGGGGCTATGCGCATTACCTCCATATTGGTTGAGGGCGGCGGCAGGGTGAATTTCTCCTTGCTGGAAGCTGGCTTGGTGGACAGAGTATATGCCTTTGTGGCTCCCAAGCTTATAGGTGGCAGTCAGGCCTTGACTCCTGTAGAGGGAGAGGGCTTCGCTCAGCTGGCTCAGGCTGTGGAGCTGGAGAATATCCAGACCAGTTTGCTGGACAATGATGTGATGATTACTGGCAGGGTTCGTAGACCGGAATGTGAATAAAGGGGTATGCTATGTTTACAGGAATTGTTGAAGAAGTAGGCCAGGTGAAAGCCATAGGCAATGGAACTCTCCAGATTCAGGCGGCCAAGGTATTGGAGGCTGTTAAGCTGGGAGATAGTATTGCTGTCAATGGCATTTGTCTTACGGTAACAGGCTTTAACAGCCATAGCTTTCAGGCAGATGTTATGCCTGAAACCATTAAGCGAACCTCCTTGGGGGAGTTGAAGCTGGGCAGTCCAGTAAATCTGGAGCGTGCTTTGACCTTAAGCAGTCGTCTGGGAGGCCATATTGTCAGTGGACATATTGATGGTACTGGGCGGATCGTTTCTCTTAAAGAGGATAAAAACGCCATCCTTATGAAGATACAGGCCGATGGAGCTATTCTGCGGTATATTGTGGAAAAGGGTTCTGTGGCTTTGGATGGTATCAGCCTAACAGTGGCTCAGGTTGGCAGCAGGGATTTTACAGTATCCCTGATACCCCATACTAGGCAGGTAACAAATCTTTCTGCCAAGGGAGAGGGTTCTCTCATTAATATTGAAAATGATGTGGTAGGCAAATATGTGGCCAAGTTGCTACAGCCTGCTGATGAGGCAGTTGATGTGGCTGCTCAGTCCAGTATTACCATGGATTTTCTTAAGGAAAACGGATTTTAAGAATGATACCCTATAAAGGGTTAGAGATAAAGGAGCATAGATATGGCAAAATTTGCAACAGTTGAGGAAGCAATTGACGAAATCAGAAACGGCAATATGATTATTGTAGTGGATGATGAGGATCGTGAAAACGAGGGCGATATTATTGTAGCGGCAGAGAAGTGTACTGCTGACCATGTTAATTTTATGGCAACTTATGCCAAGGGACTGATTTGTACTCCAGTAGAGGGGTATATTCTGGATAGATTAAAGATTGGCCAGATGGTTACCAATAATACTGATAATCACGAAACAGCCTTTACTGTTTCTGTAGATGCAGTTAGCACCACCACTGGTATTTCTGCCTATGAGAGATGGGAAACCGTTAAGAAGATTATAGATCCAGAGGCAAGACCAGAGGATTTCCGCCGTCCAGGCCATGTATTCCCTTTGCGCTCTGTTCCAGGGGGTGTATTGCGCCGTGCAGGTCATACTGAAACCACCACTGATTTGGCTCGCTTGGCTGGCCTGATTCCTGCTGGCTGGTGCTGTGAGATTATGGATGATGATGGCCATATGATGCGTACACCAAAGTTGATGGAGTTTGCAGATAAGCATGGCTTGAAGATTATTACTGTTAAGTCCCTCATTGAGTATCGCAAAAAAACTGAGTGCTTTGTGGAGAAGATTGCCGAGGCAGATCTGCCAAGCAAATATGGTCACTTTAGAATCCATGCTTATGAAAGTAAGCTGGATGGCAAGTGTCATTTGGCTATTATGAAGGGTGATGTTCGAGGCAAGAAGGATGTGCTGGTAAGAGTACATTCCGAGTGCTTGACTGGTGATGCATTGGGCTCCATGCGTTGTGACTGCGGTGAGCAGCTGGCTACTGCCCTGAAAAAGATTGAGGCTGAGGGCTGCGGTGTGGTTCTTTATATGCGTCAGGAGGGCAGAGGTATTGGTCTGGCCAACAAGATGCGTGCCTATGAGCTGCAGGATCAGGGCAAGGATACTGTAGAGGCTAATGTACTGCTGGGCTTTGCTCCTGATGAGCGGGATTATGGTATTGGTGCTCAGATTTTGGCTGACTTGGGCCTCAGCAGCATTCGTCTTATGACTAACAATCCTGCCAAGAGAGCTGGCTTGGAGGGTTATGGCCTTAGCATTACTGAGCGAGTGCCTTTGGTTATGCCAGTAAATGAATATGATAAGAATTATATGAAGGTAAAAAGTGCCAAGATGGGACACATTCTGGGCTAAGCTGTTGAATATTAAGGAGGATTTTTCATGAAAGAGGTAAAGGTTTTGGAGGGCATGCTGAATGCCCAGGGTTTGCGTTTTGGTATTGTAGTATCCCGTTTTAATGAGTTCTTTACATCTAAGCTGTTAGGGGGGGCACTGGACACCCTGCATCGTCATGGTGCCAACGAGGATGATATTACTGTAGCTTGGGTACCTGGTGCCTTTGAGCTGCCATTGGTATCCAAGAAGATGGCTGAGTCTGGCAAATATGATGCTATTATTGCTTTGGGTACTGTTATCCGTGGTTCTACCACTCATTATGATTATGTTTGCAATGAGGCTGCCAAGGGTATTGCTCAGGCTAGCATGGCTACCGGTGTACCTGTTGCCTTTAGTGTAGTAACCACTGAGAATTTGGATCAGGCTATTGAGCGTTCTGGTACCAAGGCTGGCAACAAGGGTGCTGATGGTGCTATGACTGCCATTGAAATGGCCAATCTGCTGCGCCAGATTTGATAGGAGGCGGCAGGCTATATGAAAATCGGTGTAATTAGTGACACTCATGGCTGTCGTGACCATTGGGCCAAGGCCTATGACAAGTTTTTCAAGGATGCGGATTTGATTATTCATTCTGGAGATGTGCTTTATCATGGGCCTCGGAATCCTATGCTGGAGGATTATAATCCAGCGGAGCTGGCAGAAAAAATCAATGGCTGTAGTCAGCCGGTGCTGATTTGCAAGGGAAATTGTGATTCAGAGGTGGATCAGCTGGTGCTGAATACACCTATTCAGTCACCTTATGTCCATGCCTTTGCGGATGGGCGCCATATTGTGGCTACTCATGGCCATATGGTAGAGTCTGACGAGGCAAAGGATGCTATGGCTGCTGCCATTAAGGCGGATATTTTTATTAGCGGTCATGTGCATTATACAGTGCTGGAGAAAAGGGGCAATACTGTGTTCCTGAATCCTGGCTCTCCATCCCTTTCCAAGCGGGAGGATGGGCGCCAGACCTGTGCGGTGATTTCTGATGTTGATATTAAGGTGTATGATGTCAATACTGCTGAAGTGCTGATGGAGTATAATTATAGTGGATAAGATGTATTCGGCAAATCAGAATTTAGTTAGGAAGTGAAAATATGTCTGATACATTAGTAAAAGCTATAACCAAGGGCGTTCGTGTCTATGCGGCAGTTACTACGGATCTGGTTAATGAAGCCATCAAGCGCCATGATTGCTATCCAGTAGCAGCAGCAGCCTTGGGTAGAACCATGACGGGCGCCCTGCTTATGGCAGCTAATTTAAAAAATAAGGAAGCTATTACCATAAACATCAGAGGTAATGGCCCCTTGGCCAATATAACAGCAGATGCTGTACCAGAAGGCTATGTCCGGGGCTATGTAGCCAATCCTCATGTGGAGCTGCCTCTGAATGCTCAGGGTAAGCTGGATGTAGGCGGCGGTGTAGGTCAGGGCCTGGTAACTGTTACCAGATTTACTGGTCTGAGAGAGCCAATGCGGGGCAGCAGTGAGATTGTCAGCGGTGAAATCGCTGAGGATTTGACAAATTATCTCTACGTTTCTGAGCAAACTCCTTCAAGCATTGGCTTGGGCGTATTGGTAGATACGGATTATACCGCCAAGGCAGCTGGTGGCTTTATGATACAGCCGATGCCTGATGCAGATGAGGAAATCATTGCCAAGCTGGAAGAAAACCTAAAGACGCTGCGCCCAGTAACTACGATGATTGCCGAGGGCAAAGGACCAAAGGAAATTATCGAGGAAATCATGACAGGCTTTGCCATGGAATTTTTGACTACGACACAGCTAGGCTTTAGGTGTCAGTGTTCCAAGGAGCGGTTGGAGGATGTACTGCTCAATCTAAATCGTGATGATATGCTGTCATTGATTGAGGATGGGCAAGCAGAGGTTTGCTGTCAGTTCTGCGGAGCGAAATACAACTTTACCAAGGCAGAATTAGAGCACCTTTTAAAATTAGCCGACTCTGTAAAGTAAAAATACTTTACAAGAATATTTTTTTCTGCTATAATGACTAACGCAATGTGTAAATAGATGTTATCAGTCCACTGGGTAATTTTTATTTGGATTGTTGCAATTGATAATGAGCGTGTGTTATAATATTCATATTGTGTGTGAAGAGCGTACACACTCATAGATACTACAAGGAGGTGTGTTACATGGCAAGTGTATGTGAAGTATGCGGTAAGGGCGAGCTGAGCGGTAACAATGTCAGCCATTCTCATCTGAAGACTAAGCGTTCTTGGAAGCCAAACATCCAGCGCGTTCGCGCCAATGTTGAGGGCGAAGTTAAGCGCGTTAATGTTTGCACCCGTTGCCTGCGTTCTGGCAAGGTTGAGAGAGCTATCTAATTTGCGCAAAATATCTCAAATGATATATCATAAGAAAAGCTGGTTATTGTAATAACCAGCTTTTCTTATACCCAGCATGGCAGGGATGTAAACGCCGCAAGGAATATTTATAGAAAATCCTTGGAAAGGCAGAATCCTCTGCCTTGAGGCATGGAGAGTGTCAAGAGCTGCAGAAAATAGTGATTCCTAAATAATTATGTGCTGACAAGGAAAAATACTTGACAACATAGTTACAGCTAGTTATAATAACTATGGTCGGATAAAGGTGTGTCTTGAAAGCAGGTGGTTATATGCTGGAACAGAGATTGTATCTGGCGCAGCTATATGATATATATGGGCCATTGCTGACAGACAAGCAGCAGCGCTGCTTGGAGATGCATCTACTGGAGGATTTCTCCATGTCAGAGATAGGAGAGAGCCTACAGGTATCACGACAGGCAGTATATGATATACTGCATCGCTCGGAGCAGATCATGGCTGAGTATGAAACAAAGCTAGGGCTGGCTCAGAGAATTGCCAGACAGCGTCATGAACTGACAGAAATTTATGATGAGCTTTCTTCTCTGGAGACAGAGGGAACCCAACAGCAGATAGCTGGTATATTGCAGAAGCTTGCACCATATACCGGAGAAGCTGGCCAGGAGGAATAGATTTGATTTTTGAAGGTTTGGCAGATCGTCTGCAGGAAACATTTAAAAAGCTTCGGGGACATGGCAAGCTGACAGAGGACGATGTAAAGTCTGCTATGAAGGAAGTACGGATGGCTCTTTTAGAGGCAGACGTAAACTTCAAGGTAGTTAAGGACTTTGTCAAGCGGGTAACCGAAAGAGCTATCGGACAGGATGTAATGGAGGCATTGACTCCGGCACAGGTTGTCATCAAGATAGTAAATGAGGAGCTTACTGAATTAATGGGTGGCTCCCAGAGTAAGATTAATATGTCATCACAGCCACCTACCATTATTATGATGGCAGGTTTGCAGGGCGCTGGTAAAACCACCTCTGCTGGTAAGCTGGGACTGGCTCTGAAGAAACAGGGCAAGCGTCCAGTGCTGGTGGCTGCAGATATATATAGACCAGCGGCTGTTACTCAGTTGCAGGTTATAGGTAAGCAGTTGGATATACCGGTATTCTCTATGGAGCCGGGAACCGATGCTGTTACCATTGCAAAATCCTCTTTGAATTATGCCTTTACTCATGCTAACGATGTTGTTATCATTGATACAGCAGGTCGACTCCACATTAATGAGGAGCTGATGCAGGAGCTGAAGGACATTAAGCAGGAGGTTAAGCCTCATGAGATTCTGCTGGTTGTAGATGCTATGACTGGTCAGGATGCAGTCAATGTGGCTGAGAGCTTCAATAAGGATCTGGAGCTGACAGGCTTGATTCTCACCAAGATGGATGGCGATTCCAGAGGCGGTGCTGCACTGTCCGTAAAGGCAGTAACAGGCTGTCCAATCAAATTCATCGGTGTTGGCGAGAAGCTGGAGCCGTTGCAGCCATTCTATCCAGACCGTATGGCTTCCCGTATTCTGGGTATGGGCGATGTGCTTTCCCTGATTGAGAAGGCTCAGGATGCCTTTGACCTTAAGGAAGCTGAGGAGCTTAAGCAGAAGCTGCGTAAGGATGAATTCACTTTGGATGATTTCCTGAAGCAGATGAAGCAGGTTCGCAAGCTGGGATCCTTTGAGCAGATTCTGGGCATGATTCCTGGTGTAGGCAGTCAGGTCAAGGATGCACTGAAGGATAAGGATATAGATCTGAATGGCAAGGAAATGCGTCAGATTGAAGCCATTATACTGGCTATGACTCCAGAGGAGCGAGCCAAAACCAAGATCATCAATGGCAGCCGCCGCAAGCGTATAGCCAAGGGCAGCGGCACCAGGGTGCAGGATGTCAACAAGCTTCTTAAGCAGTTTGACGAAATGCAGAAGATGGTAAAACGTATGAAGAAAATGCAAAATGGCAAAAAAGGCGGTCTTTTCGGCGGCATGAAATTACCATTTATGCATTGATTATATAAGAAAGTATATCTTCTATAAAATAGAGTTTAGATATACCATATCTAAGGAGGTGAATTTTCACATGGCAGTAAAGATTCGTTTGAACCGTATGGGTGCTAAGAAGAGCCCTTTCTATCGTATTGTTGTAGCTGATTCCCGCGCACCACGCGATGGCCGTTTCATCGAGGTAGTTGGCAACTACGACTCCACTAAGGAGCCTGCAGTAGTTAACATCGACGAGGAGAAGGCATTGGAGTGGATGTCCAAGGGTGCACAGCCTACTGATACAGTTCGTTCTTTGTTCTCCAAGCAGGGCATCATGGCTAAGTTTGATGCAGCTAAGCATGCTAAAGACTAAGAAAGAGGCATAGCATGAAAGAGATCGTTGAGATTATCGCGAGGTCTCTGGTAGACAATCCTGATCAGGTTGTAGTAAAGGAGAAGCAGGATGATGGTATCGTCCTCTTCGAACTTCATGTAGCTGACGAGGATATGGGCAAGGTAATTGGCAAATCAGGACGTATTGCGAAAGCTTTACGTACTGTTGTCAAGGCCGCAGCTACTCGTGAGAATAAAAAAGTGAATGTAGAAATAGTTAGCTGATAACCTCAGCCGAAACTGCGGCAGATTTTTCTGCCGCAATTTCTATATATACGAGAATTTTTTAGAGAAAATGGGGGCTTGTAAAATGGATAAGGTATTGGTAAAATTCCCACTCACCATTAAAGCAAAAATGACCGATAAATTGAAGGCAAAAATGCTGGATGAATTGGAAAAGGGCATGCAGCAGGCAGAGCTGGAAATTTCCCAGATTAATATTGAAGAAAACAAGGCTATTCAGCAGGAAAGCGCCAATGGTCAGGAGCCAGCTCAGGAAACTATGGCTATGATTCATCAGCATTTTGGTGTAGAGCGCCAGAAGCGCCAGGAATATGTAGCCAAGGCTCAGGCTCGTCATGATGAGCTGGAGAAGCTTGGCCCTGGTGCAGAGATTGTACAGGGAACCACTGAGCGTTTTGTGGAGCTGAAGGTTGGAGATAATATTCGTGATCAGTTCAATGTGGAAGTAGTGGTGGAAGATGATAAGATCATCGCAATCCGCAGCTAAGGCGGCCAAAGTTTCCCACAAAAACCATATTGTCATTGGCAAAATCGGTGCTCCCCACGGCGTTCATGGTGAGATGCGGGTAATTCCTCTGACAGATTTTCCTGAGCGGTTCCAGACCTTAACACAGGTTTATGCTGGGGATGAACTGATGGATGTGGAGGATTGCTGGTATCACAAGCAGTTTGTTATTATGAAGCTGAAGCAGTGTCCTCATAGAGAAGCAGCTGCAGAGCTGACAGGCAGATTGCTATATGTGGACAAAGCTGATGCCATGCCTTTGGAAGAGGGAGAATACTATACCTTTGACATTATTGGCTTGGAAGTATTTGACCTGGAGGGAAATTCTCTTGGTCATATTACCGAGGTGCTGAAAACCGGCAGCAATGATGTTTATGTAGCCTCCCGAAAGGGACAGGCCAAGCAGCTGATGATACCTGCCCTAAAGGCTGTGGTCAAGGAAATTGATGTGCCAGGAGGCCGTATGGTAGTAGATATGCCGGAGGAAGCCTGATGAGGATAGATATTCTCTCTCTCTTTCCAGCCATGTTTGCCGGCCCCTTTGGGGATAGTATTACCAAAAGGGCGGTGGCCAATGGTATTCTGGATATTCATCTCATGAATCCCAGAGATTTTGCTTTAGGCCGTCACAAGCAGGTAGATGACAGTCCCTTTGGAGGGGGCAGCGGCATGGTGCTAAAGCCTGAGCCTATGTTTAAGGCTGTGAACTTCATTAAGGATACCACAGATTATGCAAACCGCAGGGTGCTTTTAATGAGTCCCGAAGGAGCTGTATTCAATCAGGCCAAGGCTAGGGAGCTGGCTCAATATGATCAGTTGATTTTTATCTGCGGTCATTATGAGGGCTTTGATGCCAGAATCAGTGAGAATCTGGCGGATGAGATTATCTCCATTGGTGATTTTGTCCTTACCGGAGGAGAGCTGCCAGCTATGATGATTGTAGATGCAGTGTCCCGTATGTTGCCTGGGGTACTAGGCTCCGAAGAATCTGCTCCTACAGATTCCTTCTATAACGGCCTGTTGGAACATCCTCAATATACCCGACCAAGGGAATATGAGGGGTTGGCAGTGCCGGAGGTTTTGTTTTCGGGAGATCATGCCAAAATAGCTAAATGGCGCCGGGAAAAATCCTTGGAGATAACTCTCAGAAACCGTCCAGATTTACTAGAAAAGGCCGAGCTGAGCAAGGCAGATATAGAGTATCTGGCTAAGCTAAAAGCCCAGGAAAATAAAGCATAAAAATAAGCTGTCCATAGTGTACCAGCTTCTCATAGTTAAACCGAAATTTAGCTATGAGAAGCAGATACAGTGGACAGCTTTTTCATTGGCAAAAATATGGAATTATAAATACTTTTATTTATCCTGATGTTTCATCTGGCCAATATAATGGGTAACAAACTGGCGGGCAGTACGTCCGGAACGGCCAGAATGGTTCATATACCAGCGATTGCCCTCAATGCGCAATTCCTCTGGCTCCATTTCAATGCCCTCCTGCCGCAGGAAGTGGTCAATAATAGCCAGATACTCCTGCTGATTTGGTTCAATATAATTGATAATCAAGCCGAAGCGGTCAGATAGGGAAATGGTTTCATTAATACTGTCGTTGCGGAACATTTCATCCTGCTCGCTATTTCTATCATGCCAGGTTTCCTTAATCAGATGGCGGCGATTGGAGGTAGCATAGATAAGCACATTCTCTGGCTTGGACTCTACACCGCCCTCAATGGCAGATTTCAGATATTTGTAATCACTGTCAGATTCCTCAAAGGAAAGATCATCAAAGAAGATAATAAATCTCTTGCTGGCAAATTGCCGCAGGTTGGCCATAATGCCAGGCAAATCGCTAAGCTGTGATTTCTGCATCTGAATCAGCCGCAGACCATCACTGTAATAGGCCTTGGCCAGAGCCTTAACTCCAGAGGATTTGCCTGTACCTCTGGCACCCACCAGCAGTACATTGTTGGCAGGACGATGGTTGATAAAGGCTAGGGTATTGTTAATAAGCTGTTCCTTCTGGAAATCATAGCCTATTAAATCAGCAAAATCCATAGCCTCGAAATGGCGGATGCCCTGCAGCTTCTGTCTCTTGGAGTTCCAGCAAAAAGCAGGGTAGGAGGCAATTTCTCCATAGCCGTATTTAGTATAATAATTGACAAATACCTGAGTGATTTCCTCTGGGGTATTTTTGCCTTCCAGTTTTTTCTCCAAATATGCTGTAGCCTCCAGCTTGTGAGGCAGGGATGGCAGATAATCATCCAGCAGATTTACATTGACAATCTCACTGGCTCTTTCTGTTAAAGCAGGCAGCAGCTTTTTCATATCATGGATAAAGGCCTGATGCAGGCTGGCACCAATCTGTCCCTGAGAAGCCTCTGCCATTTTGGCAGCCAGACAGCCTTCCTGACTAAGGAGATTCAGAAAAAGATCTCGAATCAGATTGCCACTCCAGCCCTCTTCTTCCGCCTTTTCCAAAAGATGACCAGCAAAGCGGTGAGCCAAGGCCAAATCCTCTGGAGAGGAAACCGCCGCATCCAGTTCCTGTATCAGCTTGTCCTTTAAGATATTTCTGCATACCAGCAGATTTTGCAAATCCAATGTAACCATAGAAGAAATCCTCCTTACATACAAACAGAGGCTGTGGCATTTATAGCTAATGCAACAGCCTCTATTATTGTATCTATTCCTATATTAGACTGTCAAGACTTTAGAACTTCAGATTGTTACGGATTCTCTCCACAGCCTCAATGGTTTTTTCCCGATTGCCAAAGGATGTAAGGCGGAAATATCCCTCGCCACATGGGCCAAAGCCAGCGCCAGGAGTACCCACAATATGTACATCATTAAGGAGCTTGTCAAAGAAATCCCAGGAAGGCATATTATCCGGAGTCTGGAGCCAGATATATGGTGCATTAACACCGCCAAAGGCCTTGACACCAATAGCCTGTAAGCCCTCTCGAATAATGCGGGCGTTTTCCATATAGTAGCCAATCATTTCCTTAACCTGCTGCTGGCCCTCTGGGCTAAAGACAGCCTCAGCACCACGCTGAACAATATAGGCTGTACCATTGAATTTGGTAGTATGGCGGCGGTTCCACAGAGGATTTAGAGCCTGTCGTTTGCCCTCAGCAGTTTTGCCGGTTACAGTCTTAGGCAGGACTATATAGCCACAGCGGGTACCAGTAAAGCCAGCGGTTTTGGAGAAGGAGCGGAATTCAATAGCGCACTCCTTGGCTCCAGGAATCTCAAAAATACTGCGAGGTACATCATCCTCAGTAATATATGCATTGTAGGCAGCATCAAAGAGAATGATGGAGTCGTTTTCCAGAGCATAGTCCACCCATTTCTTCAACTGCTCCCTAGTGAGGGTAGTACCGGTAGGATTGTTAGGGCAGCAGAGATAAATGAGGTCAACCCGCTTCTCTGGCAGCTCAGGACAGAAATTATTCTCTGCATTGCAAGGCAGATAGGTAACGCCCTCATAACGGCCATCTGGCTGCAGGGTGCCAGTGCGGCCTGCCATAACATTGGTGTCCAGATATACAGGATAAACAGGATCTGTAATGGCAATGGTATTGTCTACGCTAAAAATTTCCTGTATATTGCCACAGTCACTTTTGGCGCCATCAGAAACAAAAATCTCATCTGCCGCAATGCCCAGATCCTTGTAATTGTGCTCAATGATTTTGTCTACAAGGAAGCTATAACCCTGCTCTGGGCCGTAGCCCCGGAAGGTGTCTGGGGAAGCCATTTCGTCAACAGCCTTGTGCATAGCCTGAATACAAGCCTGGGGCAAAGGCAGGGTAACATCACCAATGCCCAGAGAAATCACATCAGCCTCTGGATGGGCCTCTATAAAAGCAGCTCTGCGATGGGCAGTTTCCCGAAAAAGATAGCTGCCAGCCAGTTTGAGATAGTTGTTATTTATATTTGCCATAAATTCTCCTCCTTATAGCAGGTAAATAAAAACAGATGACACAGAGCCAGGGAATGTAGTATATCATCCTAGCTTCTCTGTCACCTGCGTTGGTGTCTAAATTTACTTTTTTCAGTTTGTAGTGTAGCAGAATGAGGAACTTTTGTAAAGAATTTCCCCAAAAGTTTTAGCCATTTTGCATAGTAGTACGACAGAAATCAATAAAGGACTGAGCTGCATTGCTGATATATCTGTCCTTCTTCCAGGCCAGGCCCAAATCAACATAAAGAGGCTCATCAAAAGGTACAGCCTTGATGCCAGGTGCTCCCTTGGCAATAAAGTCCAAAAGGAAGGCAATACCCACATTGGAAGCAATTAGTCCTTTAACGGTTTCAATCTGATTGGATTCCAACACGATTTCCGGCGCAATATTGGCTCTTTTTATTTTGCTCAACACCAGCTGACGCAGGAAGGAGCCTTCCTTCAGCATAATCAAATCCGCGTTGGCAATATCATTAATAGAAATGGACTGGTGGGCGGCCAAAGGATGCTTCTCAGGAATACAGGCCATAATCTGATTCCTGGACATAGGCAAAAGCTGCAGGCTGGCAGAGGCATCAGAAATAATGACGATACCAAAATCCAGCTCGTCCCGTTCCAACTTTTCACGAATGGCCATAGAGCCCTCCTCATAAAGGTAAATATCCAAATGAGGATAGAGATGCTGGAAGCTGGAGAAAATCTTCGGGAACAGATAGGCACCAATCATGGAAGGAATACCGATTTTGATAGTTCCCTTCTGTAGCTGCTTGTAATCATTAACCTCCAGAACGGCATCGTTAATACTGCGGAGAGCCAGCTCTATGCGATTCAGAAAAATATGTCCCTCCGGAGTAAGGGATAGCTGCTTCTGACTGCGGTCAAAAAGCTTGATTCCCAATTCAGATTCCAGTTTTTTGATAGCAACTGTAATATTCGGCTGGGAAACATTGAGGCGCTCGGCAGCTCGGGTAATGTTTTTCAGACGGCTAGCCATCTGAAAATATTCTAATTGCCGTAACTCCATAGATTGTATCACTCCAATGCAAAAATACGTTATAATAAATTCGAATTATTTAGCTATTATTATATCATATGCAGGAGAAATAGTTAAGATTTTTTATGATATTATAAAGAAAAATTATTTACATCCTGCTTTGGTTATGCAAAATTAATTGCATCTTAGGGATGAGAATAGTATACATATATTTAAGAAAAAATTATATTTAGTACAATAGTCTGAAAATCAGCTTATTAGCAGAGAAATATAAGGAAGTGTTTGTTTTTCACGGGGAAATTTTGTATAATGAAGTTAATTATGTAGTACCAGAATTTTGCCTTGTGGTGTAAGGGCAAAAAACATAGAATAGGGGGATTTATTTTGGAATTAGCTACAGTCATTGGCCTGGTATTAGGCTTGGTATCCATCTTTGTAGGTATGATTTTGAAGGGTGCACCTTTGTCAGCTATGAATAATCCAGCGGCTTTTTTGATTATCATAGGTGGTACCTTTTCCTGTTTGTTTATCGGTTTCCGCATGGATCAGCTGAAGAACTTTCCTACATTATTTAAAAAGACCTTTTTCAAGAATAACCTCCAGTCACCTGTGGAATTGCGTAATACCTTTGTGGAGCTTTCCCAGCTAGCTCGTCGTGAAGGTCTGCTGGCTCTGGAAAGCAGGATTCAGGAGATTGATGATCCATTCTTCCGCAACGGTCTTAGCATGGTAGTTGATGGCTTGGAGCAGGAATTTGTTAGTGATGTATTGGATGCAGAGCTGGCCATTATGCAGGCTCGTCACGCCGAGAACCGTTCTATGTTTTCTCAGGCAGGTACCTACGCCCCAACTCTGGGTGTACTTGGTGCCGTAGTAGGTCTGATTGCTGCTCTGGGTAATCTGAACGACATTGAGAAGCTGGGACATTCCATTGCCGCAGCTTTCGTTGCTACCATTCTGGGTATTTTCACAGGCTATGTATTGTGGTTGCCTTTGTGTAACAAGCTGAAGATTCTCTCCGAGCAGGAAATTGGTCAGAAGCGTATGATTATTGAGGGTATTCTTTCCCTGCAGGCTGGTGATTCTCCTTCTGCTATTGAGGCCAAGCTGATGGTATTTATTCCTCAGTCTGTACGTGAAACCTTGAAGGAGGAATAAGCTATGGCAAGAAAGAAAAGACCGGCTCCCCATGAAGAGGAAGCCAGTGAGGCATGGCTGTTGCCTTATTCTGATTTGATGACCTTGCTCTTGGCATTGTTTATTTGTCTATTTGCTATTTCTCAGACTGATGAAACTAAGCTTTCTCAGATGGCTCAGGCCTTTAGCTCAGCCTTTAATATGGGCGGACCTTCCTTTTTTGAGGGAGCAGGCCCAGCTATGAACAGCTCCCGGGATTTGACTTCCGCTGATGATGGCGGTATGGAGGCCTATTTGGCAGAAAACAGCCAGATGGAAGCTGTTAAGAGACAGATGGATGCCTATATTGAGCAGAATAATTTGCAGGATGAAATTTCCACCCAGATGACAGAGGATGGATTGATGATTCGTATTGAGGAGAAAGCTCTGTTTCCGTCTGGATCAGCAGAGCTGACAGCCGGTGTGCAGAAGATCGGCCCTGCAATAGCTGCTTTGGTGGCACCAATTCCTCAGAAGATTCTGGTAACAGGCCATACAGATAATGTGCCTATTCACAGTGCAGGTTATCCTTCTAACTGGGAGCTAAGCTCAGCCAGAGCTATTAATTTTATGAAGTATATCATTGCTCAGGATGGCAGAATGAATCCAGCCAGATTCAGTGCTATGGGCAGAAGCGAGTATAAGCCTATTGCAGATAATTCCACTCCAGAGGGCAGGGCACAGAACCGCCGTGTTGAGGTATTGATTGAAAGATCTGTACATGTGGAAAAATCTGAATATCAGGTGGCTCGTAACTAAATAAGCTATAAGGACTGCTGCAGCAGTTAGAGCCTGGGCATTGCCTAGGCTCTTTTTGGTAGGTGAGGATATGATTATAGGTATAGGAACAGATATAGTGGAACTAGACAGAGTGACCAAGGCCATTAAGGGAGAGGCTTTTGTGAAGCGGGTATTTACTCCTGCCGAAGCTGAATACTGCCGCAGTCGCAAGGCTGGCATGGCTGCCTCCTTTGCGGGGAGATTTGCGGCCAAAGAAGCCATTATGAAGGCCTTGGGCACAGGTTTGCGGGAGGGCAGTCTTACAGAGCTGGAAATTCTTAATGACCAGCTAGGCTGTCCTCAGGCCAGGCTAACTGGCAGATTTGGGGAAATAGCCAAAGAAAAGGGTATGATAAGCTGTCATATTAGTATTAGTCATTCTATGGCCTATGCCACAGCTCAATGTGTTATGGAGGGCCAGGAGCAGGGTAAAGGGGAGGAAAAATCATGAAGCTGACCACAGTAGCTGAAATGAGGCAGATTGACAAGAGGGCCATTGAGGAAATAGGCATACCAGAAATTGTGCTTATGGAGAATGCAGCTAGAGAAATATATAGCGCTCTCAGTTCCCTTTTGCAGGGGGTAGCCAACAAGCGTATCTGCATTATAGCAGGAGTGGGCAATAACGGTGGTGATGCCTTTGCAGCAGCCAGACATATTGCCAATGCCGGGGGACGTCCCAAGGTTTTTGTTTTAGGCAGTCAGGATAGAATGAGCCAATCCGCAGCGGTGAATTTCAATGTAATTTGCAATATGGGGATTCAGGTTTTCCAGTTGCAGGAACAGCGGGATTGGGACAAGCTTATGGCTGTGCTGAAAACCGCTGATGGAGTATTAGACGGCTTGTTGGGCACAGGCTTTCACGGTCAGTTGCGGGAAAGCTCCGCCAAGTTGATTAATATTGTTAATAATGCCGGTGTGCCAATCCTGTCCATTGATGTGCCTAGCGGGGTTAATGCAGAAAATGGTCAGGTAGATTCTGTAGCCATTCAGGCCGATGCTACCATTACTCTGGGAGAGCCTAAATGGGGGATGCTATTTGCTCCCGGTTCTGTTCATTGTGGACATTTGTTAACTGACGGCATAGGTATTCCCAGCAAATTGCTAAATGACAGCCATATTCAGCAGGAGCTGCTGCAGGAGCAGGATGTGAAGCAGTGGCTGGTGCCTAGGGCAACAGACTGTCACAAGGGAAGTTGCGGCAGAATTCTGGTGGTGGCAGGCTCCAGAGGTATGACAGGAGCGGCCTCCCTGGCTTCCTTGGCAGCCCTCCGCATGGGTGCAGGGATTGTAACGCTGGCCTGTCCAGCCAGCCTTAACGATATACTAGAGGTGAAACTAACAGAGGTTATGACCTTGCCTTTGGAGGACAAGGGCTGTGGCTATCTGACTTTGGACAATTTGGCAGAGCTTTTGCAGAAGTCTGCTGATTACGATTTGCTGTTAATTGGCCCAGGTTTGGGGCGGCAGGCCACTACAGGAGAACTGGTACGGGCCTTGGTTACCAAGGTAAAAAAGCCAGTGGTGCTGGATGCTGATGGTATTTATGCCTTTAGGGAACAGGGAGATTTGCTGTCTGGATGCAGCTATCCGCCAGTGCTTACTCCTCATATGGGGGAAATGGCTACCCTGCTGGGAATCACAGTACCGGAGTTGAAGGAGGAGCTTTTGGAGCTGGCTCGGGATGCGGCCAAGGAATATAAGACCATTATGGTTATAAAAAGCGAAACCACAATTGTGGTTTATCCGGATGGTATGGCTTATGTGGCCAATACAGGCAATCCAGGTATGGCTACCGCAGGCTGTGGTGATGTACTGGCTGGTACCATTGCTGGCTTGTATCGCCAGACTGTACAGGACAAGTCACCTTTAGCTGGTGTCTACATTCATGGCCGGGCAGGGGATTTGGCCTATGGCACTCTGGGCAATTGCCTGTTAGCCCATGATATTATTGACAAGCTGCCAGAGGTGGCCAAGGAATTGACAAAATAGAAATTTCTTTTTTCTCTTGATTTATTTTCTTAAAAAGCATACAATAAAACCGTTACACAGTAATGTTACAATGTTACAACAAAAAATGTAATTTGTTAGGAGATGTATTTTTATGGCAGATATTCGATTTGTACAGGCAGATACCCTGAAGGAAAAACCTGCAGATGTCAGCAAGGTAGGTTTCGGCCGTGTATTTACTGATTATATGTTTGAGATGGACTACAACCCTGAGGAGGGCTGGCATGATGCCAGAATCGTTCCTTATCAGGATGTTCCACTGAGCCCTGCCAATGCTACCCTCCATTATGGCCAGGCTATTTTTGAGGGCTGTAAGGCATATCGCTATGAAGGAGGCAAGGCTGTTGTATTCCGTGCCAAGGATCATATTGCCCGCCTGAATCGTTCTGCCAAGATTTTGGATATTCCAGAGGTTGATGAAAAGCTGGTTTATGATGCTTTGATGAAGCTGATTGACCTAGAGAAGGATTGGATTCCAGATGGTCCTGGTCAGAGCCTCTATATCCGTCCATTTATTTTCTCCACAGATCCATATTTGGGGGTAAGTGTAGGCCAGTACTACAAGATGATGATTATTCTTTCCCCAGTTGGTGCATACTATGCCAATGGCTTTGCTCCAGTAAAGATCATGGTGGAGGATACCTATGTAAGAGCACCAAAGGGCGGCTTAGGCGCAGCCAAGACTCCTGCTAACTATGCAGCTTCTCTCCACGGTGGCTTGATTGCTCATGAAAAGGGCTATGACCAGACTCTGTGGACTGATGGTATTGAGCACAAGTACATTGGCGAGGTTGGTTCCATGAACATCCTCTTTAAGATTGATGGCAAGGTTGTTACTCCAGAGCTGGATGGCACTATTCTGGACGGCATTACCCGCCGTACTGTTCTCCGGGTTTGCAAGGAGTGGGGTATTCCTACTGAGGAACGCCGTATTTCCATTGACGAGTTGATTGAGGATTATGAGAATGGCAAGCTGGAGGAGGTATTTGGCTCCGGTACAGCAGCTGTTATTTCCCCTGTTAGCGTATTGGGCTACAAGGGCCAGGATCGTGTTATCAGCGGTGGCAAGATTGGTGAATTTGCCCAGAAGCTGTATGATTATATTGATGATCTGCACACTGGCAAGGCTGAGGATGTTTATGGCTTTATTGATGTAGCCGGCCATTATTAATAATATTAATAATTTACGGTAACGGATAGAGAGGTTGGAGAGATTTTAGGCTCTTCAGCCTCTTTTTTCATGGAAAATTCACAAAAAAGCTCTATATTTTTTGTGTTCATGCAGGATTTAACATTTTTTTAGCGAATAAAATAATATGGAAGATTTTTTTGCGGAAAATGTAGAGATTTTTGGTGAAATAGAGTAAAGTATTATTAGGAATAATGTGTAGTTTATGTTGGGGAGTATGTATATGCCATTTGATCTGTCTGTACCGTTGCAATATCATGGCCTTTTATCCACTGTAGGCATTCGGGATATAGTGGATATTCTACTGGTTGCTGTTATTTTGTACAAATCCTATGAAATGCTGAAAGATACCAGAGCCATTACCTTGGCCAAGGGACTTTTTGTTATGATGGGTGTTGCATTGGCGGCATATATTCTAGAGCTTCATGCTATTTATTGGCTTCTCTCCAAAAGCATATATCTCTTGTTTATGGCTTTGCCTATAGTTTTTCAGCCAGAACTGCGTAGAGCCTTGGAGCGTATAGGTCAGGGCAGGTTCCTGGGTTCTGCTGTTCATCTGAACGCAGAGGAGGCTGATAGTCTGGTTAATGAGATTGACAAGGCCGTATTCAGTATGTCGGCCAAGAAAATCGGTGCTCTGCTGGTTTTGGAGCGGGATATTGGCATCAATGAGATTATTGATACCGGCATTAGAATAGATGGATTGGTTACAGCCCCTTTCATGATGAATGTCTTTATTCCCAATACTCCCTTGCATGATGGAGCGGCGGTTATACGAGGCAACCGCATGATAGCCGCAGGCTGTCTGCTGCCTCTGACGGAGAATAGAGGACTTAGTACAGAGCTGGGTACTCGTCATAGGGCTGCTCTTGGCCTGTCAGAGCAATGTGATGCTGTAGTGGTTGTAGTCAGCGAGGAAACCGGTATTGTGTCTATTGCCGAAAATGGCCGTATTAGCAGGCGACTGACTCCTGATCAGCTAAGGAGCAGGCTGCGTCCTTTGTTTACCAAGGTAGATACTGCTATCAAGGTACAGGATATTCGCAATGCTATTGATTCCTGGAGGAAAAACAAGTGATGATAAATTTGCAGAACTTATTTCGGAAAAACCTTCCAGTAAAAATATTGGCCTTAATAGCTTCCATTATTATGTGGGGCTATGTTATGAATGAGGAAAATCCTTCGGTTAATGGCCGTTATACGGTGCCGGTGGAAATAATTAATGCTCCAGAGGGCTATGATGTAAATATGGGTGTTAGGGAGGTTACCTTAAAGGTAAGAGCACCTAGATCCCTGATGGCAGCAGCCCATGAATCAGATTTCAAAGCCGTTATTGACCTGTCAGGAGATACTGAGGGGGAATATGACGAAAAAATCAGGACAGTAATTCCTCAGGGCTTCGAGCTGCTGGGGATGTCTGATGATACAGTTCATGTAACTATGGAAGCTTTGATTGCTCACGGTGTGCCAGTGGATATTGTGGTTAACGGTAAGGCGGCTCATGGCATGGAGCTGGGGGAGATAACGCCGGCCCAGCAATATGTTAATGTCTATGGCCCAAGGCATTTGGTGGATTCCATAGTCAAGGCTTCTGGTAAAATCAAGCTGGCGGACAACAATTCAGACTTTACCATGCGAGTAAAGCTGACAGCAGTAACAGCCGATGGAGAGAATATCAACAATCTGGCAGTATTGCCTGGAGAGCTGGATGTTACAGTGCATCTGGTGCCGGGAGAAGGTAAAAAGATAGTGCCGGTAAAGCCAACGGTTACCGATATTCTGCCAGAGGGTTATGTACTGGGAGAGGTTACAGTACAGCCTAATCAGGCAGAGCTGGCTGGTGCCAACAAAACATTGGAGGATATAAAAAATGTTGATACCGTTCCAGTATCTCTGCATGGTATAACCTCCACCTTTGATAAGGATGTGGAGCTGTCCCTGCCAGAGGGAATTGCTTCCACCGTCAAAAAGGTAACCTTGCATATTGTGATAAAGAGTAAATAGAATATAGGAGATTGACAGTGATTCGTATATTGAATTTTAACGTTGCTTTTAACGATAAGAGTTCTTTGCAGGAATTGGCTGCCAAGCGTTTGAATTTAGCACCTCAGGATATTCGTGAGGTGCTAATTGTGCGTAAGGCTATTGATGCCAGAAGATTTCATGGTGCCCCTATCCGCTTTGTGTATATGCTGGATGTGGCCATAGAGGGCAATGAAAAGAAGGTTTTGGCCCGGTTCAAAAAGGATAAGAACATTCAGCCTGCCAAGGCCCAAATACAGGAAGAGCTGACAGTACCACCATTGGCAGGGGAGGAAAAGCCTCCTGTGGTAGTAGGTTTTGGCCCCGCAGGTATGTTTGCAGCTCTTACCTTGGCTCGTCGTGGCTACAGGCCTCTGGTGCTGGAACGGGGCAGAGATGTAGATAGCAGACATAGAGATATAGAGAGATTTTGGCAGGGGGGAGCCTTTGACGAAGTTTCTAATGTGCAATTTGGGGAGGGTGGCGCAGGCACCTTTTCCGATGGCAAGCTAACCACCAGAGTAAATGATCCTCTTATGAGCCAGGTGTTGGAGGATTTTGTTACCGCTGGTGCTCCATCGGAGATAAAATATCTCCACAAGCCCCATATTGGCACAGACCTTTTGCGGCAGGTGGTAAAAAATATCCGCCTGGAGATTATCCGTCTAGGAGGCGAAATCCGCTTTGAATCCAGAGTAACCGGTGTAAGGACGGGAGCTGCCGGAGAAATTCGGACTGTAGAGGTAAATAATCAGGATAGTATTCCTGCCAGCGCTGTTTTTATGGGTATTGGTCATTCTGCTAGAGATACCTATGAAATGCTGTGGGAAAAGGGTGTGGCTATGGAGGCTAAGGCCTTTGCCATTGGGGTACGTATCGAGCATCCCCAGGAATGGATTGACAGGGCCCAATATGGAGAGGATGCAGGAAATCCACTGCTGCCTGTGGCGGATTATGCTCTTACCTATAATGACCGCAGTACTGGTAGAGGAGCTTATTCCTTCTGTATGTGTCCTGGTGGCCAGGTGGTGGCTGCTGCCTCGGAAAATAGTGGCGTAGTAACTAATGGTATGAGTAATTATCACCGGGATAGTGGTGTGGCCAATGCAGCCATTTTGGTTACGGTAAATACAGGGGATTTTGCAGACCATGTGCTGGGGGGGATTCAATTCCAGCGGCAGTGGGAAAGGCTGGCCTATGAGCTGGCAGGCAAAAATTATTATGCCCCTGTTCAAACGGTGGGAGATTTTTTGACGGGCCAAAGTGGTTCAAGGGATTTCCTGACTAGGCCTAGCTATCAGCCTGGGGTAAAGACGGTGGATTTGCACCAATGTCTCCCTGGCTTTGTTACTCAGATGATGGAGGCGGCGCTGCCTTTCTGGGAAAGAAAGATAAAGGGCTTTGCCGACAAGGGGGCAGTAATGACTGGTGTAGAAACCCGTTCCTCAGCTCCTTGCCGTATTATCAGAGATAAAGGAAGCTATCAGTCTCTTAGCACTCCTGGACTTTACCCTATGGGTGAGGGAGCAGGCTATGCTGGAGGTATTATGAGTGCGGCTTTGGATGGAATGAACAGCGCCCTTGCATTTTTGCGGGAAAAAGGGCATAATATATAAGTTAATGTAAATAAAACTGGAAGGTTTATTTTTAGATTTGGGTTTGGGAGGTTTTGAATTTATGTCAAGATTGTTTGGAACTGATGGCGTTCGTGGCGAGGCTAATTTGGAGCTGACACCGGAGCTTGCTTATCGTATGGGCCGGGCGGCAACCTTGTATTTTGGTGAGTCCTGTGGTGATGAGCAGCCGGTAATCCTGATTGGCAGAGATACCCGTATTTCTGGTCAGATGTTCGAATCTGCCCTGATGGCAGGTATTTGCTCTGCTGGAGGCAAGGCCATATCTGCAGGTATTATTCCTACACCGGCTATTGCTTTTCTCACCAAGAAGCATAAGGCTCAGGCAGGTATTGTTATTTCTGCTTCTCACAATCCATTCCATGATAACGGTATCAAATTCTTTGGTGGCAACGGTTACAAGCTGCCAGATGCCGTAGAGGATGAGCTGGAGAATATTGTGCGGGCTATTCAGCATGATGATAATCTCTATCGTGCCTCTGGTGCCCAGATGGGTACTGTGGAATATCGTCATGATATGCTGGAGGAGTACATTGAATTCGTTCTCTCCACTACTAAGGAACGCTTTGAGGGCATGAAGGTTGTGCTGGACTGCGCCAATGGTGCAGCCTATGAGGCTATGCCTACCATTTTGAAATCCTTGGGAGCAGATGTTACTGTTATTAATGACAAGCCAAATGGTATAAATATTAACGACAACTGTGGCTCCACTCATTTGGAGGTTCTCCAGAAGAAGGTTGTAGAGCTGGGGGCAGATTTTGGTATTGCCCATGATGGTGATGCTGATCGTTGCCTTTGTGTAGATGAAAAGGGTAATGTAATTGACGGAGATCATATGCTGGTAATGTGTGCCAAGGAAATGATTGCTAATGGCACCCTGAAGAACAATACTGTTGTTACCACTGTTATGGCTAATATTGGCTTCCATAAGGCTGTAAAGGAGCTAAATGGCCGGGCTGAGATTACCAAGGTAGGAGACAGATATGTACTGGAAAATATGCTGGCCAATGGCTACAATTTAGGCGGTGAGCAGTCTGGACATATTATCTTCTCTGATTTCAGCACTACTGGTGATGGCCCTGTTACAGCTTTGCAGACTCTTAGCTCCATTAAGAGAAGCGGTAAAAAGGCCTCTGAGTTGAACGAGCTGATGATTAGCTATCCACAGCTTTTGGTTAATGTTGTGGTAAAGTCCAAGGAGGGCTGGGAGCAGAATCCAAATATTGCAGCTGCTATTAAGGCTGGGGAGGAAGAACTGGGGGCAGATGGCCGTATTCTGGTTCGTCCTTCTGGTACAGAGCCATTGATTCGTGTTATGGCTGAGGGACCAGATCAGGCTCAGCTGGAGGTTATCTGTCAGAAAATCGCCAATGTAGTAGTAAACGAGCAGGGTGGCAAATAATGAAGCAGGCAATTGTGGTTGTAGGCTTTGGCGTAGGCGATGCCCAGGTAAAAAAGCGCTGTATTGACAGTTTGCTGGAGGATTTGAGCCGCAGCTTTAGTGAGGACTATGATATTTATGAGGCCTGGACCAGTGATTTTCTCCGTCGCAAAATGGCCAAGGAGGGATATGTTTATCCTAATTTGGCAGGTGTGTTGGAGGATTTAAAGGCTCAGGGCTATGAAAGAGTGGCAGTAATGCCTACCCATTTGACTCCAGGAGAGGAATGGCAAAAGAAAATAAGGCCTGTCCTTAAGGAGTACGAAGGAGTATTTCAGCGGCTGGGCTTTATGGAACCTGTGCTGACTGCAGCTTCTCCAGAGGAATTTGCTTTTATAGCAGAGGATATTCAGGCTTTTTTCCAGTTGGAGGATTTGGCAGATGGGGAAGAGCTGGTGTTGATGGGCCACGGTTCCCCACATTACCACAATCCAATATACGAGTATTTGCAGAGCTTTGCTGATAAGCAGAAATGGCCTGTTCATATTGGCGTGGTAGAGCCAGAAGATTATCCCAACCAGCAGGATGTAATTAACAGATTGCTGGCAAAGGGTTGCCAAAAAGTATATCTGCGGCCTTTGCTTCTGGCTGGTGGCAACCATGCTACCTATGATTTAGCAGGGGAGCAGGAAGATTCCTGGAAAAACCGCCTCAGTCAGGCCGGTTTGGAAGTTCGCTATTCCACCAAGGGATTAGGGGAGTATAAAGCTTTCCGCAGCTTGTATGTCAAGAAGCTGTCAGCTTTCCTTCAAAGTAATATGAAATAAAGCAATAACAATACTATTAATTGTGGAAACATCCATTATTACTGGTAATTTATTTTAGAATACAGTATAATTTCCAGACATTATAGAAAAAAGTTATGAAAATTATTCTTATATCCTACTTTTATATGTGTTAATTTTCTGTTATAATATACAAAGGTGTTGTTAGAAAGCTGTGGAGCATCGGCGTGGAACAAGGGAGATGCTAATAACAGCGGATGTTTTTTTACTATAAGTTAAGGCGGTGTCTATATGGAAAATGAGATGACAAATCCAGCTGTCATAATGTTAATCAATATGACAATTGTATTTGCGGTATTGGCTCTCCTGAACCTTTTTATCCGGTTGATTCATTTTATTGATCCAACCAAGGAAAAGAAGGCTCCAGCGGCTGCACCAAAGGCAGCACCAAGGAAGGCGGCTCCTGCAAAGGCAGTAGCGCCAGCTCCAGTGGTGGCAGCAGGTGTAAGCGGAGAGACTGTGGCGGCTATTGCTGGTGCATTGGCAGCCTATGGTATTGGTTTTTCTCAAATCAGAGCTATTCGTCCTGCAGCAAGAAACAGCTGGACTGGGGCAGCTCGTATTGATGGTTTGAGAAATAACAAGTAATGTTTATTTTTTAGACGAATGAGGAGGCAATTATTATGGCAGTAACAAATGGTGTAAACAAGGACACAGTAGCAGTAATCGCAGGGGCATTGGCCGCAATGGGAATTGGGTTTTCACGTATCAAGGCAATTCGTCCAGCGGCACGCCAGAATTGGACTGACTCTGCCAAGGTGATTGCCCTGAGAAAATTTTAATAATCTTTGACACAAGGGGTGCATTAATTAATGGAAATTTTTGATGCGTTTGCGATTTCCTTGCAGTCCGTATGGCTGGACAGTGGCTTTGCTTCTTTTACCTTAGGTAATCTGGCAATGATCATTGTAGGTATTGTCCTGCTGTACATGGCTATTGGCAAGGAGTACGAGCCACTTCTTCTGGCTCCTATTGCATTTGGTTGTATTATGGCTAACTTTCCTGCTACCGGCTTTCTGGAAGAGCCTGGTGTTATGCAGGTAATCAATTATGGTATTAAGTACGAGATTTTCCCACCATTGATTTTCCTTGGTGTAGGTGCTATGACGGACTTTGGCCCGCTTTTGGCTAATCCAAATACCCTGTTCATGGGCGCAGCTGCTCAGTTCGGTGTATTTATTTCCTTGGCTGGTGCTATGTGCTTGGGCTTTACTGCTCAGGAGGCATCTGCAATTGGTATCATCGGCGGTGCTGATGGCCCTACTGCTATCTACATGGCATCCAAGATGGCTCCAAATCTTCTGGGAGCTATTGCTGTAGCGGCATATTCTTATATGTCCTTGGTACCATTGATTCAGCCACCTATTATGAAGCTCTGTACTAGCCAGAAGGAGCGGGAGATCAAGATGGATCAGCTCCGCAAGGTTACTCATTTTGAGAAGGTAGTTTTCCCAATCGCGGCCGCAATCTTGATTTCCTTATTGTTACCGCCTGTAGCTGCTTTGATCAGCATGCTGATGCTGGGAAATCTGTTCCGTGAGTCCGGCGTAACTGAGCGCTTGTCTGATACTTCTCAGAACGCTCTATGTAACATTGTTACCATCTTCTTGGCAACTGGTACTGGTATGACCATGAGTGCTGAGCACTTCCTGACCATTCAGACTTTGGAGATTATCGGTCTTGGTCTGGTTGCTTTCGCTGGTGGTACTGCTGCTGGTGTTTTGCTGGGCAAGGTTATGTGCCGTCTCTCCGGCTGGAAGATTAATCCTTTGATTGGTTCCGCTGGTGTATCTGCCGTTCCTATGGCTGCTCGTGTATCTCAGATTGTAGGTCAGAAGGCAAATCCTTCTAACTTCCTGCTGATGCATGCAATGGGCCCTAATGTGGCAGGTGTTATCGGTACAGCCGTAGCAGCTGGTACTATGCTGGCTATGCTGGGATCAAAATAATAGTAAATTTGTATATGTAATTTCGAGCCATCCTTCTGGGGTGGCTCTTTTTTTGATAAAAAATAACTGCCCAGCTCTTAAAAGAAGCTGGACAGCTGTTTAGATATTACTGTTTAATTTATTTTAGCCACGAAGATTATGGAGCAGGGACATTTTCATATCATAATAATCAGGACTCATATCCAGATAGTGTTTATGAGGGTTTTCAAAGCGCTGCTCTTCCTGCCAGATTTCGGAGGCAAGCTGTTCCTTTACATAGCTGCGAATCTCCTCCAGACTCCGTGGAGGCTGGGTTCTTTTGCCATTCTTAATAACCAGCTGCTGCAGTTCCTTGCAGGTGCAGTTTTCGAAGAAGCGGTTTTTCCAAGGCTTTTCTGGATCTACATAGCGATAAGGCTCATCCATATTAACCTCTTCCTCAAAGCTGGTAATCAAATCAGCTACAGCATAGCCTTCCTCGCCGTAGATGCGATATACCCGCTTGAAGCCAGGATTGGTAATCTTCTCTACAGTCTCAGAGACCTTGATACGAGGCTCATAGCTGCCATCCTTTTCTACAGCAGAAATTTTGTATACTGCACCAAAGACAGGATCACTTTTGGCAGTAATCAACCGCTCCCCAACGCCAAAGGCATCAATCTGTCCACCCTGATTGAGAATGGAAGTGATGGTATATTCATCCAGACTGTTGGATACCACAATCTTGCAGTCCTCCAGACCAGCCTCATCCAGCATTTTCCGTACCCGTTTAGACAGATAGGCCAAGTCACCGGAATCAATGCGGATGCCCTTCAGGCGTTTACCCATAGGCTCTAGAACCTCCTTGGCTACTCGAATAGCAGCAGGAATACCAGAGCGGATAACATCATAGGTATCCACCAAAAGTACAGTGGCATCAGGATATACCTGGGCATATTTCTTAAAGGCCTCATATTCATCCTTGTAGTACATTACCCAGCTATGGGCCATAGTCCCTCCAACAGGAATGTTGAACTTCTGGCCAGCCAGAACGGTGGCTGTACCAGCGGCACCGGCAATGTAGGCAGCTCTGGCACCATAGACCGCAGCATCCATATTATGAGCACGGCGGGCACCAAAGTCAGATACAGCTCTATTGCCAGCAGCCCGGACAATACGGCTGGTTTTGGTAGCAATCAGGGACTGATGGTTGACCAGAGCCAGCAGAGCAGTTTCCACCAACTGGGCATCTATCAGAGGGGCTACTACTGTTACGCAAGGCTCATTAGGATACATAATAGTTCCCTCTGGGAAAGCATATATATCACCGGTAAAACGGAAATCTTTTAGATAATCCAGAAATTCCTGAGAAAAAAGCTTCAAAGAGGCAAAATATTCAATATCCTGCTCTGTGAAATGCATATTTTCAATGTATTCCAGAATCTGTTCCAAGCCGGCAAAAATAGCAAAGCCACCGCCATCAGGATTTTTGCGATAGAAAATGTCAAAAATTACTCTAGGCTGGGTGTCGCTGTTGGCAAAATAACCATTAGCCATAGTCATTTCGTACAAATCCATCATCATGCTAATATTGCGAGTGGAAAATTGTGTCATAAAGTTCGCCTCAAATCATAATACTTCAAAAATCGTTATACCTTTTTACTATACACTTTCACGGGAAAACTTGCAATATTTTACTATGAAAAAAGCACCGCTTTGCGGTGCTAAATTTCTATCTGGTCGGGATGACAGGATTTGAACCTGCGGCCTCTTCGTCCCGAACGAAGCGCGCTACCAAGCTGTGCTACATCCCGACTACAACTAATTATACCCCTGCCAATACTATTTGACAAGCAAAAATAAAGGCAGGGGTATAGAAGTTTCAGGTCAAATTATTAGCAAACACCCTGAGCCAGCATAGCATCAGCAACCTTCAGGAAACCAGCAATATTGCAGCCTACCAGCAGATTGCCCTCATGGCCATACTCCTTGGCACAGCGCTTGGAGTTCTCATAGATATCAGCCATAATGGTCTTAAGCTTGTTATCAACCTCTTCAAAGGTCCAGCTATAACGCATGGAGTTCTGAGCCATCTCCAGAGCGGAAACAGCAACACCGCCAGCATTAGCAGCCTTGGCAGGAGCAAAGAGAACCTTGCTGTTCTGGATGTACTCAATAGCATCCAGAGTACATGGCATGTTGGCACCTTCACCTACAGCCTTAACGCCATTAGCAACCAAAGCCTTGGCAGCATCCAGATCCAGCTCCTGCTGGGTAGCACATGGCAGAGCAATATCGCAAGGAATAGTCCAGATACCCTTGCAACCCTCATGGTACTCAGCAGATGGCTTAGCATCTACATACTCCTTGATACGGCCGCGGCGAACTTCCTTAATCTCCTTAACAATGTTCAGGTCAATGCCATCCTTGTCATAGATATAGCCGTTGGAATCGGAGCAAGCCACAACTTTGGCACCAAATTCCTGAGCCTTCTGAATAGCATAGGTAGCAACATTACCGGAGCCGGAAACAACTACAGTCTGATCCTTGTAATCAATACCAGCATCAGCCAGCATCAGCTTGGTGAAGTAGAGGAGACCATAACCGGTAGCCTCGGTACGTGCCAGGCTGCCGCCGTAGTTCAGGCCCTTGCCGGTAAGAACACCAGCATCATAAGCATTGCGGATACGCTTGTACTGACCATAGAGATAACCAATCTCACGGCCGCCAACACCGATATCACCGGCAGGTACGTCAGTGTTCAGGCCAATATGACGGCAAAGCTCAGTCATAAAGCTCTGGCAGAAGCGCATGATTTCAGCATCGGACTTGCCCTTTGGATCAAAGTTGGAGCCACCCTTACCACCGCCGATAGGCAGGGTAGTCAGAGCATTTTTGAAAATCTGCTCAAAGCCCAGGAACTTGATAATGCTGAGGTTTACAGATGGATGGAGGCGGAGGCCACCTTTGTATGGGCCAATGGCACTGTTAAACTGTACACGATAACCCTTGTTTACATGTACCTTGCCAGCATCGTCAGTCCAAGGAACACGGAACATAACAACGCGCTCAGGCTCAACAATGCGCTCCAGAATAGCCTGCTGCTGATACTTAGGATTCTTATCCAGTACAGGAGCAATAGAAGTCAGAACTTCTTTTACAGTATTATGGAATTCGGTTTCACCAGGATTCTCAGCCTGAACTTTTGCAATAATTTCTTCAACATAAGTAGCCAATTTAGTATACCTCCAATGAATACAAATTTCGTATATGCGATATACATTATTTATATATCACATATATCACACAGCGATTTAATTATACTATAAATTTACACAATTACAATATTTTGCAACTATGTATACATTATTCTCTTTAGTTGTTGACTAATATATTAAGCAAATTGAAATTCTTTGCAGTAAAAGATTATCATGCTTGCAAAATACAATATTTTGAAGCACTTTATTTTAGATAATAAAAAAGCATATCGCCTTAGCTGCCAAAGGATTGACAGGGCAAGGCTTGCATTAGACTTCATAATTTAATATAATAAAAATATTATACCCATGAAATCAATGGGTTGTTGCTAGTAAAAAGTGTTATATTTTTGCAGAGGAAGTGGAAATTTTGGATACCCCCTATCCGTTATGGTTGTTTGTAATCGGTTTTTTGATTTTGGTGAATGTGTTTTTTGCTTTAGCAGAAACCTCTCTTAATGAAAGTCACAAAAGCAAGCTGGAAAAAATGCGGGATGATGGCAACGAGGAGGCCAAGAAAGCCCTGAAGCTTCTGGAAAAGCCAGAGCGGGCCTTGGCAGTCATTCAGCTGGGCATTACCTTTGTTAGTATTTTGATTGGTGTATGCACCAGTGTGATTCTAGCACCTTGTATTCACAAATATCTATATTTGATGCCCTATTCCCAGGAACTGTCCCTGTTGATAAGCATCCTGCTGATAACCTATCTAACCTTAATGTTAGGCGAGTTTCTGCCTACCAGAATCGCTATGGAGAATCCAGAGGAAACACTGATACAGTGCCAGAAGCATCTAAGAAGATTGATATTTATCACCAAGCCAGCAGTATCCCTGCTGTCCAATTCAGCCCGCATTTTGCTGGTAACTCTTGGTATGAACACCAAAATTGATGATACTGTTACCGAGGATGAGGTTAAGGATCTGATAGAGCAGGCCACTGAGGATGGCACCTTTGAAAAAAAGGAGCAGAATCTGGTAGACCGTGTTTTTCATATGGGAGATCAGACAGCTTATTCTCTAATGACTCCCCGCACTCAAATGTTGTGGATAGATTTGGAGGATAGTCTGGAACAGAACCTGGCCTTAATACGAGCCACCTCTGAGGCTATTATTCCTGTAGGCAAGGAAAGTCTGGATAATTTCTGTGGTGTTATTTATATCAAGGACATCTTTAATGCAGCTTTGGATAATAAGCCACTTGATTTAGCACAGTTTATCCGCAAGCCTGTGTACATTCCCCGCTCTATGGAAAGCTTCCGTATTTTGGAGAAATTTCAGGTAACAGGTATTCATGAGGCAGCTGTATTGGATGAATATGGCGGTGTTATCGGCTTTATTACTTTGCAGGATATTCTGCTGGAACTGATAGGGGAAACCAACAATGTGAACGAGCCTGAATCTGCTCAGATTACTTCCAGGGAGGATAACGCCTGGAATATTGAGGGGCTGTGCTCCATTGATGATTTCAAGGAAAAATTCGGCATTGAGGAACTGCCGGAGGAGGAGCAGGATCACTATCAGACTATGGGCGGTTTTGTTACAGCCCTCTTTGGCTA